>Ga0157369_10000019_pt1 | contig 243437 bp, 231 predicted proteins | sample C25metaG_FD_113461 | JGI IMG/M metagenome (GOLD analysis project Ga0157369, IMG submission 113461) | Corn rhizosphere microbial communities from Kellogg Biological Station, Michigan, USA - C2-5 metaG | ecosystem: Host-associated > Plants > Roots > Rhizosphere > Soil | place: USA: Michigan... | reverse complement strand
TTATTTGACCTTGCTCTGCACATTGCTCTATAATTTGCTGCAACAGAACTCGATGACCTAATTATTTGCTTTCTGATTACCGAAACTTTGTCCGAATACGGAAGTTCCGATAGTTCATTAATAATTGATATTGTTAATTTCTTTGTTCTTTCCGCAAAAATGCTGTTGAAATCCATCGATTATCATTTATCAATTATCGTTTATAATTACTTTCCCATTAATTGTAATAGTTCTCTAATCGTCTCTTTGTCATCAAAATGATGTTTCACACCATTGATTTCCTGATAGGTTTCGTGGCCTTTTCCTGCAACTACGACGATATCTTTCGGTTCAGCAAATTTGATGGCCATTTTTATCGCTTCTCTTCTGTCTGGAATCGAAGTGTATTTGCTGAAATTCTGGGGCTGGATTCCAGCTTCGATTTCTTTGATGATTTGCGCCGGATCTTCCGTTCTTGGATTGTCCGAAGTGATGATTGCCAACGTTGATTTCTTGGTCGCAATGTCACCCATTTCCGGACGTTTGGTTTTGTCTCTATCACCTCCACAACCGAAAACGCAAATCAATCTTTCGTTTTTTGTTCTGATTTCATTGATGCTGTCCAACACATTTTCCAATGCATCCGGCGTGTGAGAATAATCGACCACGAAGAAAATTCCACCACTTGATTTTATCGTTTCGAAACGGCCATTCACGCGTTGAAGCACAGAAATTGCCTGCAAAACCTCATCTTCGTTCATTCCTAATTCTAAGGCAATTCCGTAAGCTAAAAGTAAATTCGAAGCGTTGAATTTCCCTGTCAATGTTGTCCAGAATTCTTTATTATTAAAATTCAACAACATTCCGTTGAAGTCCACTTCCAGCACTTTTCCGTGGAAATCTGCCATTGTTTTCAAAGCGAAGGTTTTCTTTTTCGCTTTTGTATTTTGAAGCATTACCGAACCATTTTTATCATCAGCATTTGTGATGGCAATCGCAGAATCTTCCAGCTCGTCAAAGAATCTTTTTTTCGCGTAGATGTAGTTTTGGAAAGTCTTGTGGTAATCCAAATGGTCGTGCGTAATATTCGTAAAACCAGCCACTTTGAAGTGCAATCCTTCGGTTCTGTTTTGAGAAATCCCGTGAGAACTTACCTCCATAAAAGCATATTCACAACCGATTTCAACTGCCTTTGCCAACATTTGATTTAGTCTAATGACATCTGGTGTTGTGTGAGTCGAAGGGATAATCTCGTCTCCGATTCTATATTCAACAGTCGAAATCAAAGCAGATTGATAACCCAAAGTTTTGAAAATATCAAACAATAAAGTCGTAACGGTTGTTTTGCCGTTGGTTCCGGTAACGCCAATTAATTTTAATTTTTCAGAAGGATTTCCGTAAAAGTTGGAAGCTAAATGTCCTAATGCTTTCGAAGAATCTTCAACTTTAATGTAAGTCACCTCATCATTAATCTCTGAAGGCAATTCTTCACAAACAATCACTTTCGTACCTTTCTCGATGGAAGAATTGATGTAAGAATGTCCGTCTGAAACTGTTCCTTTCAACGCCACATACAAAGAATCTGCAACAACTTTTCTGCTGTCGAAAACTAATTCCGAAACTTCTTTCTCAAGAGTTCCAACTGTTTCCAAGATCTGGATTCTTTGTAATAAGTCTTTTAAAATCATATATAATAAGCTTTCGCTTTAATTTTTAGTTTTGAAGATTCAAATAAATCTTTTGGTTTTTTCCGATTGTTGCGCCTTCCGCCGGAAACTGTCCTGTGATTTTTCCAACTCCTTTGTAATCCACTCTGTAACCTAAATTTTCAAGTTGTGGAATCACATTTTTTCCTATTAATCCAACCAGCTTTGGCATCGAATCTCTTGTAACATTCACCTTTACGTTAGGCTCAATCATTTTGCTAAGATCAACTTTGTGCTCAACCAACAATTCTTTCTCTACATTCAAAGGTGTTTTCAAGAATGTCTTTCCTGCAATCTCTTTGAAAACTGGCGCAGAAACTGTTCCCCCATAAAAACCCTTAGATGTATCAGGCTGATTCACAACCACAAAACAAGTATATTTAGGATTGTCTGCCGGATAAAAACCTGCAAAAGAAGCCTGATATCTCATTGGTCCAGGCAACCAATATAAAATTCTGGCCGTTCCTGTTTTACCAGCAATTTTCAGGTTTGGTGTATAAATACTTTTAGCTGTTCCCTTCTCAACTGCCTTTGTCAAAGCGCTTGTCATCATTTGAATAGCTTTGTCTGACGCCATTTTTTTAACCATCACCTCAGGTTTAGCTTCGTAAAGTGTTTTGCCGTCTTTTGTGATTTTATCAATGAAAAGCGGTTTTACCATTTTACCTTTGTTGGCAATTCCATTATAAAAAGTCACCATTTGCAACAACGGAAAACTTGATGAATAGCCATACCCTAAAGAAGCCAAAGTCGCCTTGTTCCAGCGTTTGCTTTGCGGCGTCTGAATGGATGGTTTTGCAATTCCCGGTAATTCGATTTGCATTTTATCGAACATTTTCCAACGTTTAAGATGGTCGATGAAAACCTGTGGTTTATCTGCGTAATGTTCTGTTATTAATTTCGCTGCACCAACGTTGCTTGATTTTGCTAAAACATCGCTCACGTCATAAGTTCCGCCGCCGTGACCGTCTGTGATTCTTTGTCCTGCATAATTCCAAATCCCGTTTCCGATGTTGACTTTTGTATTTTCATCAATGAAACCATCATCCATTGCAGCCAAAAGTGAAACTGTTTTGAAAGTTGAACCTGGTTCCTGAGCATCTTTTACCGTGTAATTGTAAGCATCCACATACATTCCCGGCTCAGTTCTTCGCAGGTTTACCATTGCACGGATTTTTCCGGTCTCGACTTCCATTACCACAACGCAACCGTGGTCCGCATTGAATTTTATCAATTGATTTTCCAAAGCCGTATGGGCGATATCCTGAATTCTCAGATCCAAAGTCGTGTACACGTCCTGACCATCAATTGGCTCCTGAACTTTCCAGTAATCAATTGGTTTCCATTGAGATGAATTAATCCTTTGCTCCAATCGTTTTCCATCGATTCCGGTTAAGAATTTGCTGAATGCACCTTCCAGTCCGGATTTTGATTCGCCGTTGTCTGCTCCTATAGTTCCAGCTCCGATTTGAGTCGTTGCCAATTCTCTTCGGAAATTTCTTTCTACGATAAAACCACCCTTATTCTTCCCTTTTTTGAAAATCGGAAATTCCCGGATTCTATCGTATTCATCAAAATCAAGTCCTTTCGCAAGAAGATAATATTGATTATTTTTTTTGTTCTGAGCGTCTAATCTTGCACGGAAATAACTTCTCGGTTTGTCGAACATTTTGCTGAGAGAATCCGTAAGCGCAACAATATTATTGGAGTAAATCGTATCTCTCATTGACTTGAAATCGAGATAAACATCATAACGCATCACTGTCGTCGCCAGGATAGAACCGTCGGAAGCGAAAAGGTTTCCACGAGCGGCTTTCAAGGTTGCTTCGCGGTAATTTTTGCTGATGTAATTATCCTCAAATTCCTGAACATTGGTATTCTGAAGAACCAAAATTCTCCCTAAAAAAATGACAAACAAAATGAAAGCTCCCAAAACAAAAAGGTAGCCCCACTTCAGCGCATTGGAACGTTTTTTTTCGTAATTGTTATCTGGTTGCTTTATCATCTGTGCTATCCGCTTTTATCAATAATTTCATCGGGTGGCTTTCCAAACTCACCAAAGAATCCTGAACCATTTCTTTTCCCAGTTCGGATTCCATTCTTATTTTTATCAGTCGGCTTTGTGCGTAGGCATTGCGCGACTTGTACTCTTCTGTTTCTTCTTTAAGTTTGTTGACGTGTTCAATTTTCGTGTTGACCAAATGGTTGCTGTAAATCATCACCATCAACAATCCGAAAATGAACAGGAAATATTTGTAATGCGCTTTTACCTCATCACGGTTAAGAAAATTCCCTTTTATGATATCCATAAAAGTTAATCTCTTTTGTTTGTTTTGAGTTAATTTTGCCAACTTATATTATAATTGATAAATGATGATTGATAAATGATAACCAGATGAATCTTAATCGCTCATCAACTATCGCTTATCATTTATATCTTTGTTCCTATTCTCATTTTTGCGCTTCGTGCGCGTGAATTTTCTTCTATTTCTTTATCGTCCGGGATGATTGCTTTTGTCTTTAATAATTCAAAAGTTTTTTTGTAATTCCCATAAATATCACGCGGCGGTTCACCCTCGAACATTCCATTTTTCAGGAAACGTTTTACCAATCTGTCTTCTAACGAATGGTAAGAAATCATTACCAATCTACCTTCTGGCTTCAAAACTTTGTAAGACTGAACCAATAATTCCTTCAAAACTTCCAACTCCTGATTCACCTCAATTCTAATCGCCTGAAAAATCTGAGCGAAGAATTTATTTTGTTTGAAAGCTGGGATATAACTGAAAAGTGACTTCAGTTCATCCGTTGTATTGATCTTTTTTAATTTTCTGTGATGAACGATTTCTCTGGCCAACTTTCTAGATTCTCTCAGTTCGCCGTAATTGTATAACACATTAGCCAAATCTTCCTCTTCATATTCATTGATGATTTTCTTCGCATCAAGACCTTGCATTACGTTCATTCTCATATCCAAAGGCGCATTGCTTCTGATAGAAAAACCACGCTCCGCCTCATCAAACTGATGGGAAGAAACACCCAAATCCGCCAAAATCCCATCAACGCCAGTCACGCCGTAAGCCAACAACGAGTTCTCCAAAAACATGAAATTCTGATTAATCAGAGTAAATCTCGGGTCATCAATCGTATTCTTCAAAGCATCCAAATCCTGGTCGAAAGCGTACAACTTCCCTTTGTCCGAAAGTCGGCTGAGAATCTCACGGGAATGCCCGCCACCACCGAAAGTGCAGTCCACATAGATACCGTCCGGATTAGTTACCAGACCATCTACACTTTGTTTCAGCAAGACTGGATTATGATACATATTTTTTTATAATTGATAAATGATGAGTGATAAATGATATTTTGACTCTCTTAGTCTCTTGTCTTTTAGTCTGCTGTCTCTCCCGAATCAAGATTTCCCATTACGTCTTCTGCTAGGTTAGCGAAATCTATTTCACTTACCGCAATGACCTGTTCGTAAGATTCTTTATCCCAAATTTCGAAGAGTTCACCGGCACTTGTGATGACGATTTCTTTGTTGAGGTTGGCAAACTGTGTCAAATCTTTGCTGATCTGCAAACGTCCGACGTTGTCCATTTCCACGGTTTTCACACCAGCGGTAAACATTCTGATGAAATCTGCATTTTTCTTGATGAACCGATTGAGTGAATTAATCTTCGCCATCAATCTGTCCCAAGGTTCCATCGGGTAAACTTCCAGACATTTCTGAAACACCGAACGCTTGATGATAAATGACTCATCTGCAAAGTGTTCCATCTGCTTCGTAAGCGAAGCAGGCAGTTTGATGCGCCCTTTGTCATCTATTTTGCACTCGTATGTTCCAATGAAGTTTTTCATTTGGAGCAAATTTATATAAATTTCTACCACATTTTACCACTTTTGCCCACTTTTATACTTAATGTTTATAACTTTTTGGTTTCGGCGTAGTCTTGGCTAATGATTTGATTTAAAATCAATTAAAATGAAATATTGCGAAAACCTTTGTCATAAAGCCTTTGCAATGAATGATTTAAAAAATCCGGTTAGGAATGATTCATTATTTAAAATGATTCTAACTAAAATTTCAAATTCCTTATATTTGTTATATGAATTATTTAGAAGCACTTAACTGGCGGTATTCTGTGAAAAAATTTGATGGAAATAAGATTCCGGCGGAAAAACTGAATTCTATTCTTGAAGCTGGACGACTGTCTGTCAGCTCATTAGGACTTCAGCCTTATCATCTTTTGGTGGTTGAGAATGATGAGACGATTCAGAAACTGATTCCTGCGTTTTACAATCCGTCGCAGATTTCGACCTGTTCACATTTGATTGCTTTGGTTTCGAAGACTAATATTAATAAAGAATATGTCGATAATTATTTCAGTCATATTATCAATGAGCGAGGTGTGACGCTGGAACAGTTGGTTGCTTTTAGAAATAACATCAATGCTCAATTGGAAAATCAAACCTCGCAAGAAATGGAAAGTTGGTCGGAGAAACAAAGTTATATCGTTCTTGGTTCTTTGATAATGGCTTCGGCACAGGAAAATATCGACAGTTGCCCGATGGAAGGTTTCAAATCAGACATTTTGGAAGACGTTTTGAAAATCGATAAAGAAAGTGAGAAAATCGCCGTGGTTTTGACTTTAGGTTACAGAGCTGAGGATGATAATTTCCAAAACTTCAAAAAAGTGAGAAAACCTGCGGATAAGTTCATCAAATTTCTGTAATTTTAATTTTAAATTCAATGTAAAATGAATGCAATCAGACAAATCGTGGAGGTGAAAGACCACAAATTAAACATCGAACTTCCCGAAAATTTTGACTCTGAATATGCAGAAGTAATCATTTTCGCAAAAGACGAAAGCTTTGATTTTGAGATTTCTGAAAAGGAAAAAGCATTGATGAGAAAGCGTCTTGCAGAATCCAAAGAAGAAGATTTTGAAGATTGGGATTCTATCAAACATAACTTTTTGTAAATGTTTCGAGTTTCAGTATTAAAAAGTGCGAAGGCTGATCTCAAAGAAGCTTGTGACTTCTATGGTGATATTTCCATAGACCTTAAGAAAAGATTTATTTCAAACTGCAATGAGACAATTAATCAACTCAAAGAAATTCCTTACTTTCAAATCCGATATGGTGAGTTTCGACTAAGGCAGGTCAAGAATTTTCCGGTAATGATTCACTATATTATAATTGAAGAACAAAAACGCGTCAAGATATTCGGTATTCGTTTTGCTAAATCTGACCCCTGAAAATTATCCTTCAATTTAAATTCTTATTTTTAATCTTTCAATTTCATAATATATAATGATAAAAACAGACGTTCTCGTAATCGGTTCCGGAATCTCAGGGCTTTCTTATGCCATCAAAATCTCCGAACAATTGCCAGACACCAAAATCATCATCGTAACAAAAGGTAATGAGGATGAGAGCAATACAAAATATGCGCAAGGCGGATTGGCCGTAGTCACAGATTTCTCCAAAGATAATTTCCAGAAACATATCGACGATACTTTACGAGCCGGCGATTACATCAATGACCCGGAAATTGTGAGAATGGTTGTGGAAGAAGCGCCACTAAGATTCAATGAAATTGTGGAATGGGGCGCAAAATTCGATCAGGAAAAAGGACAATATTCACTTGGTAGAGAAGGCGGACACACGGAAAACCGAATCGTTCACCATAAAGATATCACAGGTTTCGAGATTGAAAGAGCACTTTTGGAAACCGTCAATAATTCTCCGAATATCGAAATGTTGGCGCATCATTATGTCATCGATTTGATTACGCAACACCACGTTCCTAATAAAAAATTCGAGAAAGAAAATCTTGATTGTTACGGCGCTTACGTCCTTGACGAGAAAAATAAAAAAATAAAAAAAATCACTGCAAAAATTACTTTGGTTGCAACCGGAGGCGCAGGTCACGTTTATAAAAACACTACGAATCCAATTATCGCAACCGGAGACGGAATTGCTTTTGTTCACAGAGCGCACGGCAAGGTTTCGAATATGCAGTATTATCAGTTTCATCCAACAGCGATGTACTCCAAACGTGACGGAATGTTGTTTTTGATTTCCGAAGCCGTTCGTGGTGACGGTGCAAAATTGAGAACGAAATCCGGCAAACCTTTTATGCAGAAATATGATGAACGCGAGGAATTGGCTTCCAGAGACATCGTTGCAAGAGGAATTGATAATGAACTGAAAATCAGCGGAGACGATTACGTTGGTTTGGATTGCCGCGAAATGGACAGAGAAAAATTCATCAATCACTTTCCGAATATTTACCAAAAATGTATGGACGAAGGAATCGATCCGATGAAGGAATTGATTCCCGTGGTTCCGGCTTGTCATTACTTAATGGGCGGAATTGATACTGATAAAGAGGGACAATCTTCCATCAAAAATCTTTTTGCGGTTGGAGAATGTACTAATTCCGGACTTCACGGCGCAAATCGTTTAGCATCGAATTCATTATTAGAAGGTTTGGTTTTCGGTCATAATGCAGCGATGAAAACGGTTGAATTGTTGAAAGAAAATGATTTCAACTTCGATGATTTGAAAGCCGTTCCGGAATGGAATGAAGAAGGAATGAAAATGATGGACGAAATGGTTCTTGTCACTTACCTCAGAAAGCAACTTCAGGAAATGATGAGCGATTTGGTTGCAATTGTTAGAAGTAATGCCAGACTAGAATTGGCGAAGAAAAAACAACGCGAAATTTACGAAGCCGTGACCGAACTTTATAATTATTCCATACTTTCGCCACAGCTTTCGGAATTGAGGAATCTTGTAAACGTTTCTTATTTAATTATCAAGCATTCTCTTGAAATGAAAGAAAATAAAGGTGCGTTTTATAACAAAGATTTAGCCACGAAACCATTATTGATCAAAGAAAATTAACAAATGAAAAGACCATCATACGCCAGCGATAAAGTTCTGAAAGAATTCATAAGAACCGCTTTGGAAGAAGATATCCAAAACGGTGACCACTCTACACTTTCCACGATTCCGAAAGACTTGGAACAAAAAGCTCAACTTATTGTAAAAGAGAATTGCATCCTGGCCGGAGTAGAATTGGCGGAAATCATTTTCAAAAACTTTGACAAGAATTTGAAAGTCGAAGTTTTTATCAAAGATGGAGAATCTGCAAAAAAAGGTGACATAGCTTTTATTGTTACAGGAAAAGCGCGGTCAATTCTATCCACAGAACGCTTGGTTCTTAATTGCATGCAGCGAATGAGTGGCATTGCAACCATGACCCACGATTGGGATTCTAGATTGATTGGCACCAAAACAAAACTTCTCGATACGCGAAAAACAACGCCTAATTTCCGGGTATGTGAAAAATGGGCAGTTGCCATTGGCGGCGGAACCAATCACAGATACGGTCTTTACGATATGATAATGCTGAAGGACAATCATATCGATTATAACGGAAGCATCACCAACGCTGTGAAAATGGCAAAAGATTATGTCAAAAAAAACAAGCTTAAACTTAAGATAGAAGTCGAAACCCGTAACTTGAAAGAAGTCGAAGAAGCTGTAAAATCCGGTGCTGATAGGATTATGTTTGACAATATGCCGGTCGAAATGATGACTGAAGCCGTAAAAATAGTAAATGGAAAATCTGAGACCGAAGCTTCCGGCGGAATTACACGTGATGTGTTAAATTCGGTGGCGAAAACTGGTGTAGATTTTATCTCAGCAGGTGCTTTAACCCATTCTTCGAGCAATATCGACCTGAGTCTCAAGGCATTAAAAATTTAACATTATATTAACAGAAGCTATTGATTTTTTTAAGACTTTTGCGACATAAATCTTAAAAAAATGAAAATGTTATCGAAAAAACCAGTATTTGTCATAATGCTGACGATGAGTACGGCAAGTTTTTACTTTGCCCAATCTACTCAAGATACGCTTAGCAAAGACACAAGTATTGATGAGGTCGTTTTAACAGGAGTTGCTGATATCGCAAAAGATAGAAAGACACCTGTTGCTGTTTCTACAATTAAGGAAGCACAAATCGTTGAAAAAATGGGTAATCAGGAATTTCCTGAGATTTTGAACTCGACACCATCAGTATATTCTACAAAAGGTGGTGGTGGTTTTGGAGATGGAAAGACAGTTATACGAGGATTTACTCAAGAAAATATTGCTGTAATGGTAAATGGTATGCCGGTAAATGACATGGAAACTGGCGCTGTTTATTGGAGCAACTGGTCTGGATTATCTGATGTTACTTCTGCAATGCAGGTACAAAGAGGTCTCGGTTCTTCAAAATTGGCAATTGCTTCTGTTGGAGGAACTATCAATATCCTGACAAGGGCTGCTGACAAAAAAGAAGGCGCTGTCGTTTCAGTTGGTGTTGGTAATGATGATTTTCATAAATCTCTCTTCGCTTATAATAGTGGAAAAAGTGCAAATGGCTGGGCAACCTCTTTCTTGATGAGCAGAACCGCGGGAAGTATGTATGCTGACGGAACACAGTTTGAAGGTTACAATTATTACTGGGCTCTAGGATACCAAACTGGAAAACACGATTTCCAATTCACGATCACTGGTGCACCTCAATGGCACAACCAGAGAAGTACTTATGCTCCAATATCAAACTACATCAAATATAATCCGGACAATAATGGAGATCCAAACAGAAGATACAATCCAGACTGGGGATATAGCAACGGCGAAGTTCTTTCTAACCGTGTGAACTACTACCACAAACCAGTGATGTCTCTTAATTGGGACTGGAAAATATCTGAAAAATCAAAACTAAACTCTATTTTCTACGCTTCTTTTGGTAGAGGCGGTGGAACCGGTGATTTAGGAAGAATCCCAACTGGTGTTGGAACAGCTACAGGCGGTGTGACCAGTTTTGTAACTCCAGAAGGTCAAATCAATTATGATGCAATTGCGGCAACAAATGGTAAGGTGAACCTAAACACACCAGCATCAGGAAACACATTAATAAGAAGAGCTTCTGTTAACTCTCATAACTGGTACGGTGCGATTATCAGCTTTAATCACAAGATTAATGATAACTTAAATTTCACCATCGGTACAGATAACAGATACTACTATGGATACCACTATCAGGTAGCATCTGACCTTTATGGAGCAGCTGGCTATAAAGACAATACCAACAAAAACATCTACACAAACCCAGGTAATGTCTACACAGCAACGCCTAGACTGGTAACCAATACTTTCGCACCAAAACCAAACTGGAATCCTTTCGGTGGGAAAATTAACGACACTAGCGATATGATTGGTTTTGACAACGATGGTGAAGTATTATGGTACGGTGGATTTGGACAGCTGGAATATTCTAATGACAGATTATCAGCTTTTGTTTCCGGTGCATTGTCCAATCAGTCTTTCCAAAGAATTGATCACTTTATTATAGACGGTGTTTCTTTATTAAATACGCAACAAGCTGGTTTTATTAATTCAACAGCAGCAAACTCTCCAGTTGTTCAAGCTACTGCCCTGAATCCTGCTCTGAATACAAAAACCGGATTTAAAGATATTTTAGGATACAATGCAAAAGCGGGTGCTAACTATAACATTGATGACCATCACAATGTTTTTGCTAATATTGGATATTACTCAAAACAACCCTTTTTAAATGCTGTTTATCCTGGTAACAAGAATTATCTTAACCCAAACCTAACCAATGAGAAAATTTTTGGTATAGAAGCTGGTTACGGTTTCCGTTCAGGTATCTTCAATGCAAACGTGAATATCTACAGAACTTCTTGGAAAGACAGATTCCAAAGAAGAAGCAATATTTCTTTAACATATCCTGACCCGACTAATCCAACAAATATAATTAGTACCACAACAGCTTATGCTAATATAGAAGGTATTACAGAAATCCACCAGGGAGCAGAATTAGAAGTTACCGCAAATGTACACAAAATGCTTACTTTGACTGGTATGATTTCTTACGGAGATTATTATTACAAAGGAAATGCTAGTGGTAACCAGTTTACAGAAAGTAATGAGCAGATCGGTACAGATTCTCAGACATTATATCTGGATAAAGTAAAAGTTGGTGGAACTGCACAAAAAACAGCAGCAGTTGGATTTATTTTCAAGCCAACAGATTGGGTAAGTTTAGATGCCAACTACAGAGGTGCAAAAGATCTTTATTCTAACTTGACTTTAACGAATTTCGGAACTGAGAGAGCGGGACAAAATGGAGCGTTGGAACTTCCAAGTTTTGGATTGGTTGACTTAGGTCTTACTTTTAAAATAAAATTGAAAGATCCAAAACAATTCTTCACTTTGAGAGGAAATGTTTACAACTTACTGGACAAAACCTATATTGCGGAATCTAACACTAATGTTTTGAACAACCTGACTCAAGAAGACTTCAAAACAAGCACTGGAGCGAATGATACTGCAGCATTTGCAGCTTATCAAGCAACTCCTACTTGGAATGGTGTTAAGCAGTCTAACAATGTTTACTTCGGATATGGAAGAACCTGGGCCGCAACTATATCTTTCAACTTCTAATAACAATTAGATTTTAATAAACCACAAAATCCCGGCAATCTGTCGGGATTTTTCTATCTTTGTCAATCAAAAATCTGAATATGGACTTCTTTAAAATTTTTCTTAGCGCTCACAAAGGTTTTGCATACCTGGAGCTCGCACTTGTAGCTGCATTTTTAGTATTCTTATTGGTCACAATGTTTGGCTATAGTGGCAGAATTTCTAAAGCATTTAGAAAAGTAACGCTTTTCACAATGATATTCTTTCACGTTCAGTTTCTGGTAGGAGTTTCTTTATTATTTATCTTCTCCCCTGGTTTCAAAGCAGCTTTAGACGCTGGAACTTTGATGAAAGATCCTTACTCAAGATTCCAATACGTGGAACATCCAGTTTCTATGTTGATCGCAGCTGTTCTTATGACCATTATCAACAAGAAATTAAAAACCACCGATAAATTAACAATACGACTTATGTCTTTAGGATTAGTTGCGATCGCCCTTTTCGTGTTCGCTTTCCCTTGGGCAAGAGTATTCGGATAATATTTTAATCATTTAATATTTTAATCATTTAATTATGAAAGTAGCTGTAGTAGGCGCAACCGGCATGGTTGGACAAGTTATGCTGAGAGTTTTGGAAGAGAGAAATCTTCCGATTACCGAATTAATTCCCGTAGCATCAGAGAGATCTGTTGGCAACAAGGTCAAGTTCAAGGACAAGGAATTCACTATCGTAAGCATGGACGACGCTATTGCAGTCAAACCCGAGATTGCCATCTTTTCTGCTGGCGGAAATACTTCATTGGAATTTGCTCCGAAATTCGCTGAGGTTGGAACAGTTGTGATTGACAATTCTTCGGCCTGGAGAATGGATCCTACTAAAAAATTAGTAGTTCCGGAAATCAACGCCAACGTTTTGACGAAAGAAGATAAAATTATCGCTAATCCAAATTGTTCTACAATTCAGTTGGTAATGGTCCTCCATCCGTTGAATCAGAAATACAATATCAAAAGAGTTGTGGTTTCGACTTATCAATCTGTAACAGGAACGGGAAAAGCAGCTGTTGATCAATTAAATTCTGAAATCAGAGGAGAAAGTCCTGAGAAAGTTTATCCTTATCAGATCTTCAAAAATGCATTGCCGCATTGCGATGTTTTCTCTGATGATGATTACACAAAAGAAGAGATCAAATTGATGAAAGAGCCTAAGAAAATTATGGGCGATGATACTTTCAACTTAACGGCAACTGCAGTAAGAGTTCCGGTACAAGGCGGACATTCTGAAAGTGTGAATATCGAATTCGAAAATGAATTTGACCTCGATGAAGTAAGAAAAATCCTTTCTGAAACTCCAGGCGTTACACTTCAGGACGATGTGAAAAATAATGTTTACCCAATGCCTTTATATTCCGAAGGAAAAGACGATGTTTTTGTAGGAAGAATCCGCCGTGATCTCTCCCAGCCGAAAACGCTCAACCTCTGGATTGTGGCGGACAATCTGCGAAAAGGTGCTGCTACAAACGCAGTTCAGATCGCAGAATATCTGGTAGCAAACAACTTAGTATAAACTAACAAAATTCAAAGAATCTTCGAAAACCTCGAAGATTCTTTTTTTAGTAATGGAAAACAATAAAGAACAAAATTCTAATATAGCCTTTCAGAAATGGATCGCTGCTGTTGGTATTATCCTTTTTATCGGCAAGATCGTTGCTTGGAAACTGACGAACTCTGATTCCGTTTTTTCCGATGCGATGGAAAGCATCGTGAATGTTATCAGCGCTTTTATGGGACTTTACGCCTTATATCTTGGTGGTAAACCCAGGGACGAGAATCATCCTTACGGACACGGAAAAGTAGAATTCGTAACCTCAGCAATTGAAGGTTCTCTGATCACGATTGCAGGAGTTATGATCATATATGAAGGTACAAATAGCTTGCTGTCTGATAAAGTCCTCAATAAACTTGATTGGGGAATTTGGATCATTGCGGCAACAGCAATTGCCAATTATGTTCTGGGTTACATTTCTATTCAAAAAGGGAAAGCAGAGAATTCTATTGTGTTGATTTCTTCCGGAAAACACCTTCAGTCTGATACTTTTTCTACATTGGGTGTCGTTGCCAGTTTGGTTTTGGTTTATTTTACAAAACTGGTTTGGATAGATTCTATTGTAGCTTTGAGTTTAGGTATTTACATCATTACAATTGGTTATAAAATCATTCGACAATCGCTTAGCGGCATTATGGATGAAGCCGACCCAGCAATGTTGGGAAGATTAGCCGAATTTCTAAACGAAAATAGAAAACCGGAATGGATTGATGTTCATAATATGAAGATTCAGCAATTCGGAAGCCGGTTACACATCGATGCACACATTACATTACCTTGGTATTTTGAATTGAGAACCGCTCATAACGAAATGGAAACGATGATAAAAGAGATAGCAGAAAATACGGATAGATCTGTCGAGTTCAACTTTCATATGGACGACTGTAAACCAACTTCCTGTGCCATTTGTCAAATCGAAAACTGCCCAGTCCGTCAACACGAATTCGTAAAAAAAGTAGAATGGGTTGGTGAGAATATTTCTCAGCCGGATAAACATACGGTAGAGAATTAAATAATTAAATCAAATTTTATATTTAAAAATGAGTAAATTTTCATTTAGTAATTTAAAAAGTTCATCCTGGGACAAATCCATTGTTGCAACCGAAATATTATAAGGAGAATCATAATTATTCAAATTAAATTTCATTAAGCCTTTCCTAACCTTATCCGTCTGTTTATCAATATATTCCATAGGATTATTGATATGGATTACAATTATTTTCACACTATTGATCTTTATTTCAGAAAACCCATCGATATTTTCCCATCTGATGATTTCTCCTTTCTTGGGATTCACATCAATTCCCTTTTTATCAATGACCAGCATCAATTTATCTTTAATTAATTGTTTTATTGAAACAAAAATTCCAAAACCAAAAAACAAAACAGAAATAATTCCCGCAATCTTTATGATCAAGGGATTTCTGAATAAATTGGTTTGCATTTTTTCAGCATTCACAAAGCAAAAAAATCCTAAAACCACAAATGCAATTGAACATAATAGCAGTAAAAAAGCTTTCTTTTTATTTGAGTAAATTTCAATTTTTTTCATATAAATGATAAAATCAATGCTGTATAATTTTCTTACGATAATAAAAAATCGGAACAATTAAAAGTAAAGTCAAAGGTTGAATCACAAATCTCCTAATGTAAAAAGAGAACAAATACCCGAACTGGAATCTGTCATAAATGCAGAACAGATAAATCGGAAAAACAATTACAAAAATTAAAGCTATCAATACGGAGGCCTGCTTTGTCCATTCCTTCTTTAGAAACAAAAAATGGATAATCATAAGTGAAAATAAAGTATTCAGCCCAAACCTAAAAAGATATGAGAGTATTAATCTTCCCCAATGAAAATCCGGGAGAATGGCACTATGGTCTGCAGATCTGAAGAACATTAGAAAAGGATCATAAAAAATCACATCCTCTAAGATTCGAATCCCTATTAATCCTAGAATGCCCAACAAAATCCAAAAATACCTAAGCATATTCAGGATTGTTTCGACATTGTAAAATTGATTTGAAAATAATCATTTTACAAAAAATTTAAATCGGTGACAAAAAATTCATTTCGTATTATTTTAACTTTTTGTAGTTAAAAACAACACAAAACAAATATTACTTAAAAGCGTAAATTTTTTATAAAACGAATAGTGGAATTCCGGATTCAGAATGATTCAGAAAAGAAACATGCAGGCATGGTGTGAGTGTAATAAATTTATTTTTCATTCGTCTATGTGTGTTAGGAAGCAAAATTACAAAATAAAAGAAAAACTTATCGTTTATTTTTTCTTAAAAAAAATAAATTTTTGTTAAATAAAACAAAAGACTAAATCATTATAACTTAGTCTTTTTCAATTTATTTCAAATTCAGTTTTATTATACTCAAAATCAATTAACCATTATCCTCCTTCTTAAGTGCGAAAAATTGGATCCATATCAACCAAAGTATAATCACACCTCCGTAGATAATTGCCGGAAAAAGATAATCGTGACCGATCTTTTCGTACTCTGGATATTTGATATAAATGATATTAAGAAGTAAAATTCTGGTAACATTTAGGATATGAAGAATAATTAAACCGCCTAAAACGTAAAGAAAAGTTTTGATTCCTTTATAAAATGCAAAAATAAAAGCAGCAAAGAGGATTGCAACAGAGATCACATTACAACCTTCTACCATTCTTGTTGTAAATCTGCCAAAAGTCTGGAACAGAACACTATGAAGTTTTAAATTATCTACCAAAACTGTAGGGAATCCAAAAAGATCCTGTAAAAATGCAACCTGTTCCGCAACCCATCTTGTGAACGGATCCACCACTTCATTTTCATAATTGTTGAGATAAAGCTGATAAAGCAATACAAAAAGAATGTAAATAACCACAAATCTCAATAAAATCTTCAGAACAGGCAGAAAATCTTTCATTTGGTAAAATTACAATTTTTCGTGGTTTCAAATTCTATTATTAATTAACTTTGTCTTATGCAGAATCATCAGGAATTTTTCGAGAAATTTTTAGGAAACAAAGCCGATTCTTTTGTAACGCTTCCGCAAAGTGGATCTTCCAGGATCAATTACATTGCTTCTTCCGGAGCACAAAAATATGTTGTTACATATAACGAAAACAATCTTGAAAATGAGGCGTTTTTCTACTTTTCAAATTTGTTTGATGATTTAAATCTCAATACACCGAAGGTTTTATTAATTAATGAAGACAGGAATCTTTACATTCAGGAATTCCTGGGAGACAAAACTTTATCCGAAATTATCGCCGAAGAAGGATTATCGGAACGAGTGAAAAATCTGGTTAAGAAAAGTCTAAAAGCTCTTTTCGAACTTCAAACCAAAACCTTGGGAAAAATAGATTTCCGCAATAGTTTTGAATATGAAAGTTATGATGATCTGCCAATCACACACGATCTTTATTATTTCAAGAATTTTCTAGTTGATGTTCTGGAAATAGAATATCACAAATCGACTTTGTTAAAAGAATTCAAAAAGATATCCGAAATTATCCAAAAGCTGGAGCCGAAAGTATTGATGATTCGTGATTTCCAGTCCAGAAATATTCTGGTGAATGATAATGATGAGGTATTTTTCATTGATTATCAATCTGCGATGGAAGGTCCGGCTGGTTATGATGTGATCTCCTTCTTGTATCAGGCAAAAGCTAATTTCCCGGCTGCTTTCAAAGAAGAAATGCTGGAATATTATTTATCATTCTGGGAAAATGAAGCTGATAGGGAAGTTTTGAAACAATCTTTCAATTGGATGAAGATGATGCGTTTTCTTCAGGTTTTGGGCGCTTACGGATTCCGAGGGTTGATCCAGAGAAAAGCACACTTTTTGGCCAGTCTTTTACCGGGAATTGAGAATATTTATGAACTGAATCAAAGCCGGAATCAGATTTCTCAGGAATTCCCGGAATTGTATTTTATCATTCTAAGGCTGAAAAGTCCAGAAATACAATCTAAGATCGAGGATTTGATCATTGATTAGATTTCATTTTAATCCTGAAGTTTTACCACGAAAGCATAATTTAGATTCCTATAGAAATGCAAAACGCCTTCTCATCTGTATAGTTTGATTTACGTTGAAACCCATAGCCACGATTGCAGTGGAAATCCTTTTTTGAAAAAAAAGATTGTAACGGAAAGCGGGATCAAGCTCCTAAAAATTATTATATTAAAAATAAAAAACCTCAGAAATGAATTCTGAGGTTTTTTCTGAATATTTTCAGTTTCTCTAATTATTTAATACACTTAATCTGTCTTCTCTTACAATTCGCTTAGCGAATCTGAATTTCGGTCCCCAATAGCTATCATCCAATGATGAAACCATTACGCCTTTTGAAGTGGCTGCGTGGATAAATTTAACCTGTCCATCTGCCGTAACTTCTTCCACGATCCCAACGTGTGAGATTCTGCTGCCTCTGTGTGAGAAGAAAACCAAATCTCCTTTTTGTAATTCGGTTTTTTCTACAGAATCACCTTCTTGTGATTGTTCTGCAGCTACTCTTGGAAGATCCATCCCAGCTGCTGCTCCAAAAACTGACAATACAAATGCTGAACAGTCTATTCCGCTTCTGGAAGTTCCTCCGAACCTGTAAGGGGTTCCTAAGTAACTTTCAGCTTCGGATAGGATATTATCGATCGTATTGCTGTGTTTGATTGCATTTTCTATTGCAGATCTTTTGATCACGTCGTTGGTATTAGCGATAGCTGCTAAAACTTGTTGACCTTTGTTATTGTTGGAATTATTAGTAACTGCTTTAACGTTAAGAGATGCAAATTTGGCATCAGTTTTGTATGTTTGATTGTTAGAAACCACATAGTTGGAAACGCAAGACTGTAGTGAAAAAAATGTGGCTACAAATAAGAAATAAACTAGAACTCTTTTCTTCATATATATTTAATTATTTGTTAAACTTGAGTAGGTTTTTTGTGATTGCATAGCAAATTTAGCCATTACTCTTGGAAGGGTCTCCCAATTCAAACTGGCAGCTCCTCTGTTTAACATAATTTAACAATCTCACGTAGAATGTTAAAGAAAAACAAAGCGCAAAGCCTTTATTTAGACTTTGCGCTTTTATTTTTAGTTAAGATTCTTTAACGTTTTCGAGTTTGTCTATCTCGTAAATAACAATTCTCTATATTTTGTCATCGGCCAAAGCTCATCATCCACCATCATTTCCAAAGCGTCCGAAGCCTCTCTGATATTATCAAATAAAGGAATCACTTTGTTACAATATTCCTCTGCTTGTTTCTGACTTCCTGCCGTATTTTTAGCTTTTTCTTTCGCTGTTAATAATGAGTCAACACCAAGTTTGATTTGAGAAACATTTCCGGAAATATCAGAAATCAAGCTCAACTGTTCTTTTGCCAAAGTCTTGAATTCTTTTTCGCTAAAAATCTCTTTCAAGCCTTTTACGTTCTCGATCAATCTGTTTTGATAATTAAGAGCTGCAGGAATAATGTGGTTTCTTGCGATATCTGCCAAAACTCTAGCTTCGATGTCGATCACTGTAGAATATTTCTCCAGTTTGATCTCGTTTCTGGCTTCGAACTCTCTATGAGAATAGATTCCTAATTCTTCGTAAAGATCAACAAATTTTTTGTCCAATTCTTTCTTAAGCGCTTCAGGAGTTGTTTTAAGATTGTTCAAACCTCTTTTCTTCGCTTCTTTTGCCCAATCGTCGGAATATCCGTCACCTTCGAACATAATATTCTTAGACTGCTTAATATATTCTCTAAGGATGTTGAAGATCGCTTCATCTTTCTTAAGACCAGTTTCGATCAAAGCATCCACTTCAGTTTTGAAAGTTCTCAATTGTTTTGCAGCAATCACGTTCATTACAGTCATTACTTCCGCACAGTTTGCAGAAGAACCAACCGCTCTGATCTCGAATTTGTTTCCTGTGAAGGCAAAAGGAGACGTTCTGTTTCTGTCAGTATTATCCAAAAGGATTTCAGGGATTTTACCAACAACGTTTAGTTTCAATTCTGTTTTCTCTTCTGGAGACAATTTTCCGTCAGTCACTTTTTCTAATTCTTCAAGAACCCGGAATAATTGACTTCCGATGAATGCAGAGATAATTGCTGGCGGTGCTTCATTAGCTCCCAATCTGTGATCGTTGCTTGCAGATGCAATAGATGCTCTTAACAAATCAGCATAATCGTGAACTGCTTTCAGAGTATTAACAAAGAAAGTCAGGAACTGAAGGTTTTTCTTTGGATTTTTCCCCGGGCTCAAAAGGTTATCGCCAGTGTCAGTCGCCAAAGACCAGTTGTTATGTTTTCCACTTCCGTTGACGCCGGCAAATGGTTTTTCGTGAAACAAGATATGGAAGTGGTGCTTGTGAGCAATTCTTGCCATAATATCCATTAATAATGAGTTGTGATCAACCGCAACATTCGCTTCTTCAAACATTGGCGCCAACTCGAATTGGTTTGGAGCAACCTCGTTGTGACGAGTTGTAACCGGAATTCCCAACTTCATACATTCGATTTCAAGTTCTTTCATAAAGTTAAGTACTCTAGTAGGAATCGAACCGAAATAATGGTCATCCAACTGCTGACCTTTTGCCGGAGAATGTCCAAGCAAAGTTTTCCCAGTTAAAACCAAATCTGGTCTTGATTGGTATAACGCAGTATCTACAAGGAAATATTCCTGTTCCCAACCAAGAGTCGGAGAAACTTTAGTTACATTTTTATCGAAATAAGCTTTACAAACATCAGTTGCAGCTTCATCAACTGCATTCAATGCTCTTAATAAAGGTGCTTTATAATCTAAAGTTTCACCAGTATAAGAAATAAAAATCGAAGGAATACAAAGTGTAGTTCCCATAATGAAAGCTGGAGAAGTCGGATCCCAAGCGGTATAACCTCTCGCTTCAAAAGTATTTCTGATTCCGCCATTCGGGAAAGAAGAAGCATCTGGCTCCTGCTGGATCAACATTCCGCCACTGAACCTCTCAATCGCTCTTCCACCTTCGATTGGCGTGAAGAAAGAATCGTGTTTTTCTGCAGTTGCTCCTGTCAAAGGCTGAAACCAGTGCGTGTAATGTGTTACACCTTTTGATAACGCCCAATCTTTCATTGCAACAGCCACCTGATCAGCGATGTGTCTTTGGATTTTCGTTCCTTTTTTAGAGGCTTCCATTAATAGTTGGAAAGCATCTTTTGTAAGATATTCTCTCATTGTTTCTTCGGAGAATACGTTTTGACAAAACAATTCGGATAGTTTTGCAGGAACTTCTACGAAATTATCTCTTCTGTAATTTCTGAAAGGAAGCTCGGCTAAGGCTTTAAATCTTAATGTTGACATAAAATTTTGTTGTTTTAAACGTGGCAAATTTACAAAAAATATAAATTCAAAATAAAATACCCCTTAAAAATTACAGCCATTTTTATATGATTTAAATTTTAATCCTTAACCAACCCCTAAAAAAATAAGACTAAATTAAATTTAAAATAAAAAACACAGTGTTTTATTATTGTTATCGAAATATGAATAAAATTTATTTTGATAATCATTTCCCAGTATTAAAGAGAAAGATTAATTTTAAGTCCGATTATTGATTTACAAAATATCCAATTAAATAATTGATTATCAATAAATTAAATATTTAAATTAAATTTTGTAACTTCGCAGACTTTTATAAAAATTTTAATATATGGCAAATTCAAGAGCAAGAGAAACCACAGAGGCTATCGAAAGATTATACGTGTCTATGAGACATTTATTTTACAGAGGATTTTTCAAACCTTCAGGTGTTTCGGGCGAGTCATTAAGAAAACTCTTAATGGTTATCAATCCCGAGATCTACGGAAGTATGAGTATTCCCAACAAGATAGAGCTGGACGGTTTACTTTATGTTCTTGATCGTCTTCCAGAAGGGATCGAGGAATGCTCTTTCATCCACCTGACTTCCGACGAAGGTTTTGATAAAGGAAGTTTCGAACCAATAGTTCCTAAGAAAAGACGTAGAAATTGCTACAGAATCGATGAACATCAGATGAACATCGAAGTTCTTTTAGGTCGTTCTGAGATTTATGACATTTTGACTCACCTTACCTTCTTATATCTTGAAGCTGATAAAATCCGAAACATCGGTTTTGATCTAAGCGAAGATGGAAGACCAAGACGCATCTGGAAAATCATTGAAGAAGTTGCAAAAGGCGAGAAAAAACACAGCCGAAAAGAAAAAGAAGTGGCATTGATCCATCTTTCTTCTTTCTTAGGAAGAACTTTCGATGAAACTTTAAATGCTTACAATAGTTTTGGCGATGACAACAATCCTGACCGTTTGTTCAAAATCATTTACTGGCTGGGACAAGTAAGTTTGACCGATTGGAAAGAAGTGAGCGAGCGTGAGATCTACTTCTCATCTATCCTACAAGAAAGAGTTGGCCACCATCTTTTCGGAGAGAAATGGGCAAATAAGATCAAACAGGTTTTGGTAGAGAACAATCTTCATATGAGACCGCTTCACATCATCAGTGCAAATATGCACTCGGTGAAAAATATGCTTTTCGCCAACGATGCACTTAATAAAAAAGGAACGAAAGAAGTTGATTATAAACTTTTTGCTGACATCAGTAACAAGAAGGACTTACAAACAAAAGTTCTGGATCACGCCCTGAAAGAAGGAATGATCTACATCGATGACCACAGTGGAAGTAATATTGATGTTCAGATCATCGATCTTTCCAAAACTGAATTGAAAAACTCGGTTTTCGCAGGTCAGAAATATAAAGGTGACGATGTGATCTTGGTTTTTGATTATGCTTTCGGGGAACAGGCTTTTGAGGTAATGGACGAATTACTAAGACCTTATGAAGTGAATGGCGAAGTTTATATGATGAAAGTGAAATCGGTTTCCATAATGGGAAAAGCCGGAATATTAACAGGCGGAAAAGGCGACATTATGATTCCGACTTCTCACATCTTCGAAGGAACTGCAGATAATTACACTTTCGAAAACGCTTTGAAGCTCGAAGATTTTGTAGACGATGAAGTGAAAGCTTTTGAAGGACCAATGGTGACCGTTTTGGGAACATCGCTTCAAAACAAAGATATTTTGTCTTACTTTATGACGACTTCCTGGAAAGCCATTGGACTGGAAATGGAAGGCGCACATTACCAAAAAGCGATTCAGGTAGCGAGCAAAATCCGTCATCACATTTCACCGGACCTATTCGTGATGTATGCTTATTACGCTTCGGATAATCCTTTGGAAACAGGAAGCACACTGTCTTCCGGCGGACTTGGATTGACTGGTGTAAAACCAACTTATATGATTACCCATAAAATTATCGAGAAAATTCTTGAACAGAAATAAAATTGAAAGCCTCCGAATTTGGAGGCTTTTTTATGTTTTATTTTGTCAACGTTCCAAATCTTTGACAAGTTTTTTGGTTAAATAAAATGGGCAACAGTATAAATAATCAACCCAACCAAACCTCCAACAATAGTTCCGTTGATCCGGATAAACTGAAGATCTTTTCCAACTTCCAGTTCCAGTTTTCGGCTGAGTTCTTTTCCTTCCCAATTTCCGACGGTTGTACTGATCAATTCTCCGAAACCTCTCGTATTTTTCAGAATGTATTTATAAGCGGTCAATCGCACCCAACTATCAATTCTGTTTTGGAATTGCTCATCGTTCTGAAGATTGAACACAAACTCGTCCAGATTTTTTTTGATGTAAGATTTCAATTTAGAATCCTGATCCGTGAGCTCTTTTATTAATGATGATTTTAAAGATTGCCAGATGTCATTGGAATATTGATTGAGTTTTTCGCCTTGAAGAAATTCCGATTTTATATTTTCAAATTCCGATTCCCATTTTGGTTCTTCTTTCAGTTCTTTGGAAAACTCAAAAATCTTGTTGGTGATTTCTGCCCGCAATGGATGATTCAGATCTTCTTCCACTTCGCGGAAATAATCGCTTAAGCCTTTTGTGATTTTCTCAGAAATTTTAGAATCAACCGATTTCGGGATGAAGAAGAAACTTTCTTTTTCAACTCTTTCTGTGACCAATTGTTGATTTTCCAGAATGTAATTTTTGATTTGAGAACTGAGTCCTGTTATTAATCTTTGATGGTCATTTTTATTCAAAATATATTCGATTCCGTTTCCGATGATTGAATTCAGTTTGATTGCATCCGCCATTTCCTCAGCTTTATTGGTAATGAATTTCACAACCGTTTTATCATCCAGTTTATTAAGAATATTAATTAAAATCGATGACAATTCATTAATCAAAATATTCTGGTTTCTTTCGTTGGAAAGCCAATCGCCAACATAAACCGAAACTTTTAGTTTCTGAATATAAGGACGGATATTTTGAGGCGAAAGAAAATTCTCAACGACGAAATTCCCCAGATTATCACCAATCTTTTCTTTACTGTTTTCAATTAAATTGGTATGCGGAATTTTGACTCCTAAAGGATAATTGAATAATGCTGTCACCGCAAACCAATCTGCCAAAGCGCCAACCATAGCTGCCTCAGAAAACGCCCTGATATAACCAATCCAATGCGAATGATTGTGTTTTTGAAGAATCGTCATTCCAACAAAAGTAATTGTCATCAGAATAAATAATCCTGTCGCCAACATTTTGTGATTCCGGAGTTGTCGTTTTTTTAAGTCATCATTCATAATCAAGGAAATTCGAAAATCATTCCAAACAAAATTAACTAAATAATTGAGCATTTGTATTGAAAATCATATTGATAAATGAGAAAAAGGATTTTTAATTTTTTTTAGTTTGTGAAAGAAAACAATTCCAATAAAAAAACTTTCTCTTCTGATGATGCTGTTTTTATCATCATTTCTACTTTGACCGCAAATACGTGAACAACAAGACGATTTTCACACCTTAATTATGATCATCTGCCTGAAAGATAATTCTTTTAAAAGAAAATCTATTACGACTATGACAATGGAAACTTCAAAGAATAATACTCATCATTAAAATCAATACAATTTTTCTCATCAACAAAATTTTAACAAAAATAATCTTTTCACATTATCATTATCACATTATCTATATTTTTGTAAGTAAAGTTCTATCCAATGCAAAAAGTAATCAAAGTTATCTTGCTGGTATTAGCATCCATTATTCTTTTGATTTATATCACAGGTTACAATTATCTTTTTAGCGCAATCAGACTTACTTATCTGAAGGGAGAAACCAACTCTACTATAGCCGACGGGAAGAATTTCCCCTCACATCTTATTTCCAAAGGTAATCCCAAACCTTGGCAGACTGACATTAATTATAATAAAAAATCCTTATCTCCCGAATTGGAAAAACACCTTAAAGAGACAGAGTCGGTTTCATTTTTGGTAATTCGACACGGGAAAATTCTGCAAGAACATTATTGGGAAGGTTATAAAAAGAATACCGCAAGCAACTCTTTTGCAATTGCAAAAACTGTTAACGTTTTACTTTTGGGAAAAGCAATCGATGATGGTAGAATTTTAGGAATTAACCAGAAAATATCAGATTTTTATCCTGATTTTTCCGAAAAGGAATTCGGTAACAAACTAACGTTAGGAGATCTTGCTTCTATGCAATCCGGGATGGACTGGAAAGAAGATTATAAGGATATTTTCTCAAAAAATACTTCTGCTTACTATGGTTTTTCCACTGCAGATGTTATTTTCCAGACAAAATTTAAACAGAATCCAGGCGAAAAATTTGAATATCAAAGCGGCGCTTCTCAGCTTTTGGGATTTGCTGTCGGTAGAGCTATTGGAATGCCGCTCGCTTCCTACGCTTCAGCAAACCTCTGGAAACCTCTTGGAATGGAGCAAAATGCTGAATGGTCGACAGATAATGTGGGTATAGAAAAATCATTTTGCTGCATCCAGTCCAATGCCCGGGATCTCTCAAAAATTGGTTTTTTACTTTTGAATCGAGGAAAATTAGATAATATTCCTCTGATTGATGAAAAGTTTGTTGATCAAATGACAACACCTACAGAAAACTCAAATGGCGTTTATGGTTTAGGCGTTTGGATCAATAATGACACAAAAATTCGTCACTATTATCTTCGCGGGCTTTACGGTCAATATGTGATTATTGTTCCGCAATATGATATGGTTATCGTACGACTGGGTAATAAAGAAGGTGAGGAAAAGGATTCCAAAAACCGTCCAAAAGACATTGAATTTTATATTAATGAAGCTTTGAAACTGGCTGAGAAATAAATCATTTTAAAACCATAAAAGTCACAAAAGAATTGATTAAATCTAAAAAACTTCTGTGGCTTTTGTGGTTAAATAAATTTTTATTTTTAATCTGTATCATAATCCAAAAGTGCAAAGACACTTAGCAGAATACTGCTTCTGAGTTTTTGTTCAGCCTCTTTCATATACTGCGCTTCATTGGTGGCAGGAATATAAAGCTCATAAAAATTACGATTTCTGATCACAAAAAGTGTAGAACCAATAATCATTGTAAGAACATCTTCCGATTTTGGAGCGTTGTGAAAAACCCCGGAAACGATTCCTTTTTTCACAATGTCATCCAGTCTTGCAACGCAAATCTGGTAAAACTCCAGCAAATCATCTTTCACATTTTCCTGAGTACGGATCTCCTGCGTAACAAAACCGTGGAAATAGCTGTATTTGAAAAGCAGAGAAACGATATAATTAACGATTTCTTTCATCTGCATCTCCGGTTTGCCCTCTTTTATCGTTTGTGCAAATTCAGAAAAACTCTCTTTTGTGCGCTGAACCCGATATTGGTAAAGGTAAGACATCATCTTTTCCTTAGATCCAAAATAATATGAGATCATCGCCACATTAATATTGGCTTTTGTGCAAATATCACGCACAGATGTCCCATCAAAGCCTTTTTTAGCAATTAATTCTTCTGCAACATCCAGAATATTGATTTGTTTATCTGTAAATTTTTTTCTCATATATCATGAAAGATCTTACGTAAAATTAACATTTTTTTTGATTAATTAACATATAATTTGTGAATCATTTTTTAATGGGATCTCAGCGACCTAATTCGCTTATAGTTTGTGCTGACAGAAGTCTAAGCAGGCTGTAATCTAAGTTCTAAAAAAACTTTAATTTCTTATCTTTGACTATGGATTTTTTGGATTTTCATCATCATAAACCGAATCGAGTGGGGATTTATAACTTAAATCTTAATGAAGAAATTCAGAGTGGGGATTTCTCTGCAGGTCTGCATCCAAAAGATATTACAGAAAACTGGAAATCAGATTTTGAAAAAATTAAAACAATTTCCCTTTCAGAAAACTGTCTTGCAATCGGCGAATGCGGATTAGATGGATTAATTGGTATCGATGAAAAACTTCAAAATGAAATTTTTCGGGCACATATTTCCTGGGCAGAAGAAATCAAAAAACCAGTTATCATCCATTGCGTAAGAAGATTTTCTCAGCTTTTGCATTATAAAAATTCTAAAGTTCCAATGATCGTTCACGGATTTAATAAGAAAGAAAATATCGGAGAAGAACTTTTGGAAGCCGGGTTTTACCTGAGTTTTGGATATGCAGCATTAGAAAACTTATCTTTGCAAAATATAATTAAAAACATTCCCATCCAAAGATTGTTTCTGGAGACAGACGATTCTGATTTTGAGATTATTAAGCTTTATGAAAAAGTATCTGAAATCAAATCTATTTCTATGGAAAATCTTAAAAATCAGTTGTGGGAAAACTTAAATCATATTGTTAAGAATGGATAAATTTTGGCTGGAACGCACCGAATTATTGATAAAAGAAGAAGGCATTGAAAAACTTCGAAACGCTAAAGTTTTGGTAGTTGGTCTGGGTGGCGTGGGATCTTTTGCTGCAGAATTTCTGGCAAGAGCCGGCATCGGAAAAATGGTAATTGTTGACGGAGATGTTGTAGATATTACTAATATCAATCGTCAGTTGCCTGCACTTCATTCAACAATTGGTCAGCATAAAGTTGAGTTGGTTAGTGACCGATTGATGGACATTAATCCAAAACTTGATCTTACCAAAATCAATGAGTTTTTGGAACCGGAAAGAATGCGGGAAATTTTACAATCCGAAAAATTCGACTATGTCTTGGATTGCATCGACTCATTAACACCAAAAATTGCATTAATCATTGCTTGCCGAAGAACTAAAACTAAGCTTGTTTCCTCAATGGGCGCAGGTGGAAAATCCGACCCAAGCAAAGTGATGGTTCGTGATATTCATAAGACCAACAACTGTCTGTTGGCGAGACAAGTGCGGAAACGCCTGAAAAAAGAGAAAATTGACAAAGGTTTCCGATGTGTTTTTTCTACAGAACTGCAAGATGAAGAAAGCTTAAAAATGACTGACGGAACCAATTTTAAACGTTCTTTTTATGGAACAATTAGTTTTATTCCAGCTATTTTCGGATTGTATGCTGCTGCTGAAGTTATTAATTACTTAACTGGAAAAGAATAATTTTTCCGATGAAAATAAACAGTTTCCCCACTCACGAAAAACTGAAAAGAAAATCAGAAATCGACCATCTTTTTAAAAAAGGTAAGTGGCTGACTGCAGATAATATCCGAGTCATTCATATCAAATCTTCTGAGAGTTTTTCTGTTCCAAATCATCGAGTTGGTGTTTCTGTTGGTAAGAAATTTTTCAAAAAAGCGGTGGACAGAAATCGAATAAAACGTTTATTACGAGAATCCTACCGTTTAAACAAAACCACTTATCTCGAAGCTTTTAAAGAAAAATCTATTGTCATGATTTTCTGGACTTCGAAAGAGATGCCGGAGAACTTTTCTGTGGTCGAAAAACAGTTTCTGAATCTCTGTAAAAAGAAATCTGAATAATATCCTGATTTAATTTGTAATTTTAATCTCAAACAAAATTACAAATGGCTGATATTTTACCTTACTTATTAAGCACTTTTATCGGAATTGGTTTGGCCGCCGCTTCCGGATTCCGGGTTTTCTTACCATTATTTGCTGTTAGTCTCGCATCTTATTTGGGATGGATACCAATGGGTGACAACTTCGAATGGTTGTCCGGATTACCGACGCTTATCACAACTGGCGTTGCAACTGTGATTGAAATCCTTGCTTACTACATTCCTGTGGTTGATAATTTTCTCGATACTTTATCAATTCCTTTGGCAACTATTGCCGGATCCGTTTTGTTTGCGAGCCAGTTTATGGAATTGGGAACTTTTCCTCAGTGGGCATTAGCATTAATCGCTGGTGGCGGAACATCTGCAACAATTGCTTCAGGATTTGCTGGAACAAGAGCTGCATCTACAGCTACAACAGGCGGAATTGGGAATAATCTTGTAGCTACTACTGAAACTGCCGGCGCAGGATTGATGTCTGTTTTATCAATTTTTCTTCCTGTACTTGCTTTTATTTTTGCGATAGTACTTATAATCTTGGTTTTATTTTTTGGAAGGAAGATTTGGCGGAAGATGAAAACGCATAATTCCGGGATATTTTAAATAAAAAAGACCGCAAATGATTGCGGTCTTTTTTATTTAAACTTATTTAAAGTTATTATTGAGTAACAACTATATCATCAATTTGCATTGTTGTTGTAAGAGAGGGTGATCCTTCATATGAAAAGAAAACATATCCATTTCCTGTAGCAGTTGTCGGGAATGTATAAATACCACTATTTATAAAATCATTACCATATGTTCCAACGTGATCTTTGGAAATTGTAAAATTACTTGTAATATCAATAAGTTTTGTTGTATCCACTTCTGAGCCAGGAGTGTAAGATGTTGTGTAATAAACCTTAAGCGGGCTTCCTCCAACTGTGTATCCATCTTTTGTTTTAAAAGATAATTTCGTATTTCCCGTCAGTGAAAGAGGTACAATAAAATAAGTTACATTTGTTGTAGAAGCACTGCCAGCATAAGAAGTCATTTGAATATATTTATTACCACCGAAGGAAGTTACTTGCCAATATTTACTACCAATGAATGCATCATTAACATATTTTGGGAATGTATTAAGATTTGCAGCATAAGATTCAAAATTTTCTGTAAATGCTCCGAGGTATGAAATTGTTGTTCCTCCCAATGGTGGAGCAGAATCAACTCTAGGTTGTGTTAAATTAATGTCGGATACTGATCTAATAATATTTTGATATGGATCATTTGTGGGAGAATAGGTACAACCATTTACACTTGTACAATATTTACTTACTACAAAAGTTATATCTCCACTTTTATTTGGGATAGTATATGGTGTTCTGAAAAAACCATCAGTTCTTATTATAGCAGAATTTCCAGATGCATCTAAAATTTTTCTGTTTGTATCAATTGCGGTTCCTGAAGCATCTTTATCCATTAGACTCTTACCAATTGCACCATCATCAAATGATACATTCTTAACCTGAACTAATGTATTAATATATTTATCATCATGTATCTTGTCTAATGTTACAACTGTTGGAACAAGTTTAGCTATTTCTAAGCCATTTCCATCACAAACACCAGAGAGAAATCTACTAATAATAGATTGTGGAATTCGACCTAGCGTATAATTAGGATCTTTTATTCCTAATTGAACAACTCCTGTATATTTACCAATTAATAAACCATTGGCCTTGATTCTAACATGGGCTCCAACAGGAAAATCAGCATAATTCATCGATTTGTTGATTCCTACTTGCAAACCTACGGTTGGATTCTCTGGTTTATCCTGAAAAGAAATAGTTTTATAAAAGTTACCTCCTTCATCAGAAGATACAACGTATGCATCAAAAATTACGGGAGCTCCTTCTGTTGGTATAGCATAAACAGCTCCTGTCCCTGCTGTAGTAGTGGGAGCTAAAGCAACAACTTGCGCCATTGTCATCGTTGGAGCATCCCATTTATTACTACAAGTAATTTCTGGAGCATCCCAATTATCATCGTGAATACACGAAATCTGTGTTGCTAATAATAGGGCAACACCTACACTGATTTTGAAATATTTTTTAATATTCATTATTGATTTTTTAATAGTTATAAATTTTTAAAATCTAACCTGTAGATTCACAAAATAGGATCTACCTTGTGTGTACCAATACTTTGGTGCAAAATTAGGATATTTACTGTTATAATCGTTTTCAAAATTAATATCTCCATTTGAGTTTCTGATTTGCTCAAATCCTCCAGTGATATAATTTGTGTTGTCCAAGATATTATTAACTGATGCTGAAATTAGCAAATAATACTTTCCAAAAATCCAAGATTTACCAACATTTGCATTGAAGAAATGAGCAGAAGGTAATTTCTTTTGACTCATATAATATTCAACTTTTGCCGGGTCTAAGTTTGTATATGGCGTACCACTAATACTATTATCAATAAAGTTTTCGCTTCTTAATATTGCATTAGGATCTAGATTATTATCATCAAGATAATTCCAGTTTGCTCCTACCCACCAGTATTTTGGAGAGCTGTATCTCAAACCTGCAGAGAATGCTTTTTGAGGTGTTCCCCCTACTTTCATCCCCTTGATCTCAGATTTACCATAATTAACATATGGTGCAGCAATTACATCAGAAGCAAAATATACTGTAGGTTCATTTCTGTAAGTATAATCACCCCAGTTTGCAACACCCTGAAAAGATAAAGTTGGTAAGATTTTAAAATCTAATCCTAACTCCGCTCCCATATTTCTTTTGTTCACATTAGACATTGTTTGTGTTACAAAAGCACTTGCCGTTTTATCTTCTACAGCCCCATCTTCATTTGTTGTTCCGAGATCCAGTCCATCTGCGAAAAATCTAGTTACATTTGTATCATCCTGAGTATCCACCAAATAACCAGTCACTCTAAGTTTCATCATAGGTGTTGAAACTACATAACTCAAATCATTAGCACTGATCTTTGCATTTGTGATACCTGGCGCAGAATAATTATTAACTCTTGGATTAATGAAAATATCTTCCAAATAAGGTGCTTGAGTGAAATATGATCCATTATACACCAAAAAATTTCTACCATTAAGTCTATAAACAGCTTGTGCTTTTAGACCATAATTCAAGTAGTTATAATCGTTACTTTTTCCAAGCGAGTTGTTCTGATACAAATAATGTTGGAACAAGCCTTCTCTGCTGGATGTTGAATATCCAACTAAACCACTTACAAATACATCAAAATTTCCTGTAGCAAATTTAAATCCTGGATTTACTTTTACTTCTTGTCTTCTTAAGATATAATTATAATTGATTCTATCTCCAACCTTTTTCTCAAGATTAGTGTCATTCATGTTATAAAGACCTGAAGAACCAAATCTATTAGAATTAGCAAATGGATCTACCGCCAAAACATAGTCAGCACCAAGCAGATCATTTACTTCTCTGTAATATTCTGAACGGAAGTTTTGATAAGAAACATTTAAAATAAATTTCGACTTGTCTGTGAAATTATAAGTATAATGCGTTGCTGCATTCCATATTTTATCATCACTTACATCATTTACCAAAAAATATTTTGCGTTGCCGGTACCTGTTGCTCTTTTATTGTCTCGGTTAACCTGATACATTTTATCCCAATTAAGTTGGGTAATGCTCTGGTCATTTGTCTGCCAATCATTTAATGTTTTATTGTAATCATCCAAACTGTAATGTTCCGGATTAGGATCATTTAAGTTTGTTGTTCCATACAATATGCTGTTTAATGCATAGCTAGGCAAATTTTTATAGTATGTTGGAGATGGATTACTTACATTCTGCCAGTCCAATCTAGATCCTTTATCTTTACCAAATTGATAAGAAACCGAAGTCCACAAATTAGAGTTTTTATTAATTTTCAAGAAATCCTGTAATTGGAAAATTGGCTGGAAACCTTTTCTAACTCTTTCGTTTCTTTTTTCGCCATTTTGCCATCCCCAATATGAGTTATAATGTACACCTCTGTAATCATAAACTTCCTGTGTATTTGGACTGGAAGTAGATCTTCTTGTAGGAGAAGCAAAAGCATTGAATGTAATCGTATGATTATCACTGATCTTTTTCTCAACACCTAAGTAAGTTCCGTAAGCGTCATAGAAAGTCCCATCTTGGATTCCTTCTTCTGCCCATCTTTTAGCTCCCATTAAAGTAAAAGCCCAACCACTTTTAGACATTCCAGACGTATATCTTAATGACACTCTTTGTCTGTAATTTCTGTTTGTGATCGAGTAAACAGCCTGGAAACCCTTTCTGTATTCGCTGGCTTTTGTGTTTTTGTAAATGACACCACTATTTCCTCCAAATGCATATTCTGAGGGCGAATGGTTTGCAGCAATCTCTGGATATCTTACAATTTCGTTAAGACCTCCCCAGTTAGAAAAATCTACATTCCCATTATCAGATTTTACCATAGAGACACCATTCAACATGTTTTCGGAAGTTCTTCCGTCAACGCCTCTTGGTCTAAACCAATATGCTCCAAGGTCAAAACTCGCAATTCTGTTGAAAACATCTTGCGAAGATTGTAAAAGACCAACGGTAGAAGTCTGGCTTCCCCCCTCATCATCACCATTGTCAAGGATTGCAAGACCTTGGTCTGCTCCGGTTAATGTTGAGTAAAGGGTAATAACTCCCAAGTCTTTTCTCTTTTCTGTAGTAATGTCAAATTCCAAAGTTTTTGTTTCAAAATTTGGTTTGGTTACCACAATCTGATAATGTCCGGTTTTAAGATCAACAAACTGGAAATATCCAATTTTGTCTGCCGAAACACCATTACCTTCTCCTTTTAGATCTACTTGTGCTTTCTCTACCGGTTTCCCGTCAGCATCTTTTAGGTATGCAAAAACAGTAGTCTGTGCATAGTAAAACGATGCCGGAAGCATTGTAAATAAGGAGATTAATGATAATTTTTTAATCATAAATCAATTAGGTTTTGTTTGCTCTTTTTTTCTAATATACAGTCCGTTATACACGGAAGGCAAATGTATATAAATTTTTGATAATTAATACTTTTTAACATTTTTTTTATTTTAACAAATTGTCAATTAATTGCAACACAAATATCAATTATTAAAAACATCGATTTTTTATTTTGCAACAAACTAAAAAAAATTACTTTTGTAGCCTTACATATTTTATTTATGAAAAATATTTTAAGCTTAATTGCTATTTTAAGTATTTCCTTATTATCTGCACAGCAAAAAAGACAAGTGCGTGCTGCTACTGTAGGATTTCTGAATGTTGAAAATCTCTGGGACACCGTCCGTTCCGCTGATTATATAGATGGAACCAAAGATATCAGCAACCCTGCTTTCCACAGAAGTGTCCCTTTGGATTCTGTAAAATATCTTGAAGTTACTGAAAAAGATTATGCCGGACCCTGGAACGACCAATCACTTAAAGGGAAGAAAGTGATAAGAATACAAGGTGGTTCTGAAGAGTTTACACCAAAAAGTGGTAAAAACTATAACTATAAGATCTACAAACAAAAACTGGAAAACGAAGCAAAAGTAATCTCAGAAATGGGAAAAGCTTATACCAATACAGCTCCGGTTGTCGTAGGTTTGATAGAAGTAGAAAACCGTCAGGTAATGGAAGATCTTGTAAAAGAACCGGCTATTGCAAAATATGATTACGGCGTTGTTCATTTCAACTCTTATGATTACAGAGGAATTGACGTTGGGTTCATTTATCAAAAAAGAAGATTCACGCCATCCAAATCCTGGAAAAAAGAAGTAAAGATATTCGGTAGCGAGGGTAAAAGAGAATACACCAGAGATATTGTTGTATTGACAGGTTTCCTTGATAACGAAAAAGTGGCATTTTTCCTAAATCACTGGCCATCCAGAAGAGGTGGTGAAGCAGCTTCTCTTCCAAAACGTAATGCTGCCGCCGCAATCCTTAAAAAAGAAATGGATAGTGTACAGGCATTAGATCCCTCTACAAAGATGTTTGCAATGGGAGATTTCAATGATGATCCTATCAGTCCAAGTTTAAAAAACTACCTTAAAGCAGCCGGTAATCCGAAAGATTTGTCAGAAAGTACACCTTATCTTAATTTGATGTATCCATTGTATAAGAATGGTGTAGCATCTTTGGCATATCAGGATTCTCCAAACTTATTCGATCAGATTATTGTTTCTGCTAATTTATATTCGCCTAACAAAGAAGTTAGAAAGGATTACACCGTTTTCAAAGCGGAGATTTTTGCTCCAGCTTATTTGGTCAACAAGGAAGGGAATTATAAAGGTTATCCGTTTCGTTCTTGGAATGGCGATCAGTTTACCGGCGGTTATTCCGATCACTTTCCAGCTTTTGTGATTTTACAAAAAGACCCAACACCTTAATATAATTAATACAATTTCAAATACATATAAACCGTTTCAAATCTTTGGAACGGTTTTTTGTTTAATTAAGTTTATAATATTACTAAAATGAAAAATTTAATCTTTCTCGCCATATTTTTCGCATTCATCTGGTCTTGTTCTACCAGCAAGAAACCAGTAGTAGAAAACCAAAAACCATCCATCGCCACTCAAAAGAAAACCGATTCTGCCGACGAATGGGAAATCACGGTTTTCGATGCAGAATACGAAAACTTTGTTGCAACAAGAGCACAACCCAAATCTATGTTCACAGAAAGCAGTCTGAAGTCCCGAAATACCATTTTGGTCAACGAATGGAATTCCAGATTCTATTCCGGCATCAATCGCAACTTTTACGAAGTCGCAATCGATTATGATCCAAAAGAAAACTACGGATTAGATTTCGAGTACAGAATGTACCAATTCTTTGCCTATTGCAATTGGAAATACGGAATCCAATTCAATGGATTGAGAGGAATAGATAAATTAAAATAGAAAAAGACTGCAAATATGCAGTCTTTTATTTTATTATAAAATGGGAACATTAAGAAATCCCCTCCTCTTCTCCTTTTAATTTTTCAGCATTCTCAGCCATTATTACAGCATCGATCATTTCCGAAATATCACCGTTCATATAAGCATCCAGGTTGTACATCGATTTATTAATTCTGTGATCCGTAACTCTTCCCTGCGGATAGTTATACGTTTTAATTTTCGCAGAACGGTCACCTGTGGAAACCATGGATTTACGCTGAGCAGCAATGTCGCCGACAGATTTTTGAACCTCGATATCGTATAATTTGGTACGAAGCATTTCCATAGCCAATTCACGGTTTGCCAACTGAGAACGGGCTTGCTGGCAAACCACGACCATACCAGACGGTTTGTGTGTCAACTGTACTTTCGTTTCAACTTTGTTTACGTTTTGCCCACCAGCTCCTCCGGAACGTGAAGTCTGCATTTCTATATCGGCAGGATTCAATTCAAAATCGATTTCTTCAGCTTCTGGTAAAACAGCAATTGTGATTGCAGAAGTATGCACACGTCCTTGAGATTCGGTTTCCGGAACACGTTGCACACGGTGAACACCGGATTCAAACTTCATAATTCCGTACACACCTTCGCCTTCTACTTTAAGGATCAGTTCTTTGTAACCTTTTGTAGATTCGCTGGAATCTGTGATCTCGTGCTTCCAGCCTTTAGTTTTGAAATACATCGCATAAGCTCTGTAAACATCTTCCACAAAAATCGCCGCTTCATCACCGCCAGTTCCGGCACGAAGTTCAACAATTACGTTTTTGTCGTCGGTTGGATCTTTAGGAATCAGAAGAAACTTAAGCTGCTCTTCAAACTCAGGAAGTTTATCCATTGCTTCATATTTCTCCTGCTTTGCCATTTCTACGAATTCTTTATCAGAACCATCGGCAATGATTTCATCTGATTCTGCAATCGTATCAAGCGCGCCTTTATATTCATCAAATACTTTCACAATCTTTCCAAGATCGCTGTATTCTTTGTTAAGTGTGGAATATCTTTTTTGGTCAGTGATCACATCTGGTTGGATGATAAGATCCGCGACCTCATTATATCGTTGTTTTATCGCTTCCAGTTTTGGAATTAATGACTTGGACATATTAAATTTTTAAGGTGCAAAGATACGGAATTAAGAATCAAGAAAAAAGAGGCAAGAATCAGGACTAAAGATTTTGATTCAAAAAAAATCCACTCTTAAAAAGAATGGATTTAAATATATATTGTTTCGCTTTGAGTGCAATCTCTCACGAAAAGAAAATTGCCAGATTAATGGTGGTGACCGTGGCTTACTGGTTTTTCACCTGCAGGTCTCTGGTAGATTACTTCTACACCTTCCTGCTCATAAAGCTTTTTGTATCTGATTTTTTCTGGGTCGAAGTTCTTGTTGATCTTCCCAAAATATTCCGCTACACCTTCTGTCAACCAAAGTGGTACGATGAATCCGAAGAACATCAAAATACACCAAAATCCACAAATCATCATTGTGAAGAAATAAATGGTCCAAAGGAATTGGTAAACCGGCCAGAATGCTGATAACATCATAATGCTATATATTTTTAGCAAAAGTAGATGATTTTACCAAAACTCACAAAATTTCTGACTTGATTTTTTTCATTTTGCTGAACTTTTAGTTTTTAGTAATTTCGTAAGGTTGTAAAAATCAGTTGAAAGTTGGTGGAAAATGTTGTAATACAAACAAATCCCCTAGCCCCGATTGCAGCGGTTACCCCGGAACTGGCCTTGGGAAAAGCCTTGGCGTGAGGAGTAATAGCGGAAAGCGGGATCAAGCTCCTAAAAATAAATAAATATAATATAATGAGTTTCAGAATCGAAAAAGACACAATGGGCGACGTGCAGGTGCCTGCAGATAAATTTTGGGGTGCACAGACGGAGCGTTCCAGAAATAATTTCAAAATCGGGCCGGAAGGAAGTATGCCTCGCGAGATCATCGATGCGTTTGCTTACCTTAAAAAAGCCGCTGCTTATACGAATGCAGAATTAGGCGTTCTTGACAATGAAAAAAGAGACCTGATCGGGAAAGTCTGCGAAGAAATCCTTGAAGGGAAATTGTATGATCAATTTCCTCTTGTAATCTGGCAAACAGGTTCCGGAACACAATCCAATATGAACGTGAATGAGGTTGTAGCTAACAGATCTCACGTTTTGAACGGTGGAAATCTTGGCGAGAAAACTTTGGTTCATCCGAATGATGATGTGAACAAATCACAGTCTTCAAACGATACTTATCCAACAGCAATGCACATCGCAGCTTACACTAAAGTGGTGAAAGAGACTTTGCCTGCTTTGGAAAAACTGAGAAATACACTTGACGAAAAAGCGAAGAAATTCCAGAACATTGTGAAAATCGGGAGAACGCACCTGATGGATGCGACGCCTTTGACTTTGGGTCAGGAATTTTCCGGTTATGTTGCACAATTGGATTATGCTAAAAAAGCAATTAACAATACTTTGGATCACTTGAAAGAATTAGCTCTTGGTGGAACTGCAGTTGGAACCGGACTGAACACGCCGAAAGGTTATGATGTTTTGGTTGCGAAATATATCGCGGACTTTACCGGGCTTCCGTTTGTAACAGCTCCGAATAAGTTTGAGGCTTTGGCAGCGCACGACGGAATCGTTGAATCTCACGGTGCGTTAAAGCAATTGGCTGTTTCTCTTTATAAGATTGCTCAGGACATCAGATTGTTGGCTTCCGGACCAAGATCAGGAATCGGTGAAATTCATATTCCGGAAAATGAACCAGGTTCATCTATTATGCCAGGAAAAGTGAATCCTACTCAGAATGAAGCGATTACAATGGTTTGCGCGCAGGTTCTTGGAAACGATACAACAATTTCTTTCGCAGGAACGCAAGGGAATTATGAACTGAATGTTTTCAAACCTGTAATGGCGTACAATTTCTTGCAGTCTGCACAGTTGTTGGCGGATTCTATGATCTCATTCAATGACCACTGTGCGGTTGGAATTGAGCCAAACGAACCGAGAATCAAAGAATTGGTTGACAAATCTTTGATGCTTGTAACAGCACTTAACACGCACATCGGCTACGAAAATGCGGCGAAAATCGCAAAAACGGCTCACAAAAACGGAACGACTTTGAAAGAAGAAGCTGTAAATCTTGGACTTTTGACAGTAGAACAATTTGACGAATGGGTGAAACCGGAAGATATGGTTGGAAGCTTAAAATAGATATTAGCTTTTAGAAGTTAGATATTAGATTATAAAAAAGCCTCAAAAATATTTGAGGCTTTTTTTATTTATCCTGAAAATTCATCCAGCATATCTTTGGTCGGAACAAAAAATAGGGTTCCCGTTTTTGCGGTGCTAAAATCCAGAATTCTGTCATAATTTCCTGACGGATTTCCCACAAACATATTAGTAAGCATTTGTTTGGTTGTAGAAAACCGATTGGCATAAGAAATAAAATAAGTTCCAAATTCATTTGACGATGGTGTTCCAAAAGGCATATTATCTCTTACAATTTTGAGGTCGTCGCCGATATTTGCCAATGCAATGTGAGAATTGTTCGGTTTCATGTCGTCTGACATTTCGATGTCATTTTCTTTGGATCTTCCAATTACTTTCTCCTGATCTTCTGTGGAAAGGTTTCTCCACGCATCCATATTGTGAAGATATTTCTGGACAAAAAGATAACTTCCGCCTTTATATTCAGGATCTTCATCGCCAATCATTGCAAAGCCGTCACGATCCTTCCCGTGAGGATTTTCTGTTCCATCAACAAATCCTAAAATTGAGCGATTATCCCAATATTTGAATCCGTGAACTTCTTCTAAGCTGTCTGCAAACGGTTTTAAAATTTTAGATATCTCGATTGCCATATCAAAGCAAATGCTGTAATTATCGGCTCTTATATGAAAATGCAAATCTCCGGGCGTAGAAACCGCCGTGTGTTTATTTCCTTTTATTTCTTCGAAATTTGAAAGTTCTTTAGGCAAAGGTTCTTTTAGATCAAGTCTTTTCCACACTTCAAAACCAATTCCCATAACGCAACTCGATCTGCTGTCGGGAAATCTATTGAACACAGAATTATTTAAATTTAAAATCAAAGCACACAGACTCCGAAAAGAATCCTTAATTTCTATATTCTCTTTGAATTTCCAAACCTGAAATATCGTATTGAAATTCGGATAGTCTGTAACGTTTTGTGGCTCCAATTCATTTAATTTTTAATGAAATAAATTTACAAAGAACTTACCTGATCGGCAAAATATTGTTCAAGATCTCTCAACGTTTCAGGAGACGTTTCGATATCTCTTACCAATTCGCCTTTGTTGATCACAACGATTCTTTCACAAACTTCTGTGGTATGAGCAAGGTCGTGACTTGAAATCAGAAATGTAGAATCGGAATTCTGAGACCAGTCTTTGATTAAGTTTTTAAGTTTAATCTGGGTCGAAGGATCCAGGTTTGCAAATGGCTCATCGAGGATAATAATCTGAGGTGTTCCGATCAGAGCACCGATGATTCCCACTTTTTTCATATTTCCTTTGGAAAGATCTCGGATATATTTTTTCGCATTCAGGATCTCACCGTTGAAGAAATCATTGAAATTTTTCAGGAACTCATCAACGTTAGCTTTTGTTTGACCTCGCAATTCGCCAAGGAAATAGAAATATTCTTCCGGCGTCAAATATCCAATCAGAAAAGTTTCATCAATGAAAGCACCGACTTTGTTTTTCCAGTTTTCGGACTCGTTGACTTTTTCTTCGTCGATGGCAACGAAGCCCGAAGTTGGTTCTATCAAATCAAGAATTAAACTGAACAAGGTGGTTTTTCCAGCGCCGTTATTACCAACCAGACCGATGGTTTGACCTTTTTGGAAATCAAGTGTTTCTATGCTTAAGACTTTTTTTGTTTCGTAAACTTTGGAGAGGTTATTTATTGTGATCATTTTTTTAGAGGTATTAGATATTAGGATTTAGGTGTTGGTTTTTTAATTTCCTTTAAAGGCTTTGATGGTGGAATATTTCTCTTTTTTATAAAGTTTGACAATGAAATCGAAGAATTTTTCCCGGAATAGAAAGCCAATCAATCCAAGAGCAGCCAAACTAGCTACTGCTGCAGCTGTTCCGAAGAAATATTTTGTAGCACCGAAAACAGCCATTGGTAAAACCATTTGAGGTAAAATCATTAAGATACTTTTGAAACTGAAATTATTTTTCTTGCCTAAAGATTTTCCTCTGGAATTAAGATCGACAGGATTTTTGTTGTAAGCTCCAGAAAGCAAAACGATCTGAGAATTGACGCCGATATTGTAAAGTCCGCCCGCTAAAAAAGTAAAGTACAATTCCCAACTAACATACGCATAAGCAACCGCCAAAACCATACTCACACCAACAGCGCTCACGATGAGCCACCATTTTGCCTTCAGATATTCTTTGTAAGGGACATTCAAAGTCATCATCAACGGATAATAGGAACTATCGAAAGACGGCACTCTTTGTCCAAACATAAAAAGAAATCCGCCGGTTACAAATAACCCCATAAAAAGCTGCATATAAGGTGTTTGATACAATGGTGAACTGAAAAGAAGCAATCCGTAAAACAAAAACAGAAAACTTCCCAAAGTAATCGACTTTGCTGCTTTGCTTCGTTTGATCATTCGGATATCATTGTTGATGAATGTTCCGAGAACGCCATATTTATTAAGAAATTGGATACTTTCTGTCTTTCCGACTTCCTGTTTCATCTCCAAACCTTTGTCGAGGTAGAAATTTTCTTTGATGAATTTTTTAACGATGAAAAATCCTGTTAACATTAATATTATTGGAATAATAATCGTCCACCAATGATGATAAAATTTAATAAAAACCGATTCCGAAAACGATGATAAAGAAATGATTTTATAATAATCTAGTCCTGCAAATGTGACCAGAACAACACCAAGTATCCAGACAACAGCGTCTTTTCCGTTTAAAAGAATATTAAGAAAATTATTAAAGAAACTTAAAATGATAATAGCAAAGATCCAAGCGAAACTTCCCGCGACCGAATGACCGTTGTAAAGCAAGATCACTAAAAGTGGAATATAAATAAAAAGTCCGCCCCAACTGAAAAAAGAGGAGAACGTTTTACCAATCATATAATTCACAAGCGTACTTTTCCTGATGTTCATTGTCAGAAAAGGTTTGATATTCTGAGTCGGCATCTGCTGGAAAAAATATCTGAGAAAAAGATCAGCGACTAGCCAATAGATCAAATATTTACTAATGAAAGAAACCGGATCGACATGCAATTCTTTCTTTGGCAGATAATAAGCAATAAAAGCAATACCTACAAACATCGCCAAAAAATACAACATTCCCAAAAGCTGAAAGATCTTGACAATGATATTGGCCGCCAGAGAACTGGACCTGAAAAAACTTTTGAATTCTAACCTGATAAACCGTTGCAGCATAGTTGTGATATTTTGGTTAAATTTAATGAATTTAGAATTTGCTAATGTTTCTGTCTATTAAGTTCACTTTTACCTGGAAATGTTACAAAATATTTTGATTTATTAACATTGGAACACAAAAATTGTTAGTTGTTTGCATATAACTAAAATTGACAGAACTTTCAAAAATTATATCTTTGTAAAATGGCACAGAAGGATACATTATCGTCTTTGATTCACGGTAATTTTGCAAAGGAACTCTCTATTTCGGATGGCAAAATGCCGCCAAATGCATTGGATTTTGAAAAAATAGTGATCGGAACTTTTCTAATTGACAGAAAAGGACTCGACCATTCTATAGACTTATTGACAGCGGAAGTTTTCTACGACCCAAGACACCAGACCATTTTTGCGGCAATCTTGAAATTGTACGAAAGCAACTCACCTATCGATTTGATGACTGTAATTCAGGAACTTAAAAGAACTGAAAAACTAAGTCTTGGTGGTGGTGACCATTATATTATTGACCTTACAATGGGCGTAAGTTCATCTGCCCACATAGAATATCACGTGCGTGTGATCCTGGAAAAATTTATTCTAAGATCATTAATCAATGTTTCCGCCAATGTAATCGACAGTTCTTACAAAGAAACAACCGACGTTTTCGAATTGTTGGATAAAGCTGAACAGTCATTCTTCGAAATCACAAACGGAACCATCAAAAAAGGGTTCGACACAGCCAATTCATTAGTAAAAGAAGCGATTGAAAAAATCAAATCTTTGAAGGATAAAGAAGGTTTATCCGGAGTTCCATCGGGATTTACCGCTTTGGACAAAGAAACCGGAGGCTGGCAAAACTCAGACCTTATCATCATTGCAGCAAGACCGGCAATGGGGAAAACGGCTTTTATCCTATCGATGGCGAGAAATATCTGCGTGGATCACAACATTCCGATGGCATTATTCTCTCTGGAAATGGCATCAGTCCAATTGATCACAAGGATGATTTCTTCCGAAACGGGAATCTCTTCCGAGAAACTTAGAAAAGGACAAATGGCAGATGAAGAGTGGCAAAGATTGTTCACCAATGTTTCTGCTCTGGAAAATGCCCCACTTTATATTGACGAAACGCCATCACTTTCTATCTTCGATTTTCGTGCAAAATGCCGACGACTGGTAATGCAACATGGGGTGAAGATTATTATGGTCGATTACCTTCAGCTAATGACGGCAAGTTCAGGAAAAGGTGCTGGAAACCGTGAGCAGGAAATCGCCATGATCTCCCGATCTTTGAAAGCGATCGCAAAAGAACTTAACGTTCCCGTGATTGCGCTTTCCCAGTTATCCAGAAGTGTGGAAACACGTCCGGGAAAAAGGCCAATGCTTTCCGACCTCCGTGAATCCGGAGCAATTGAGCAGGATGCAGATATCGTTTCTTTCATCTTCCGACCGGAATATTACAAAATTGGCGTTTGGGATAATGACGAAGAAGGTGCAGAAACAAGTACAGAAAATCAAGCCGAAATCATCATAGCCAAACACAGAAATGGTGCAACTGCCGATGTGAGATTGGCCTTCCACAAGAACATTGGTAAGTTTGCCGACCTTGGAACCAATTACGAGTACACGCCATCAAACTTCGGGCAGAAAGATGAGCCATCAGGTTTTGACAGAATTACTATTACGAGTGATCCACATTCCGCATTTGGACTTCCGAACAACAATCAGGTTTCTGGTTCTGCAATGAATGATGACGATGATGACAGTATGCCTTTCTAAATTTTTGTTTTGAGTCTAAAAGTCGAAATCTTTACAGACGGAGCCTGCAGCGGAAATCCAGGGCCGGGAGGTTACGGTATTCTGATGCGCGTTCCCGAAAAAAAATATCAGAAAACCTACTCGAAAGGTTTCCGAAAAACCACCAACAACCGGATGGAACTGATGGCGGTAATCGTCGCATTAAGCAATCTAAGAACTTCTGACAATGATGTCCACATCTACACCGACAGCAAATATGTTGCTGATGCCATCAATCAAAAATGGATCTACGGCTGGATAAAGCGAGGCTGGAAGAATGTCAAAAATCCGGATCTCTGGAAAGAATTCTATATATTATATCAACTTCACAAACCAAAATTCCATTGGATTAAGGGTCATGCCGGACATCCTGAAAATGAGATCTGTGATCAATTAGCTGTTGCTGCCTCAAAATCCGGAAAGCTGGAAATTGATGCTTATTTTGAGAATCAGAGTGAGGGTGGATTGTTTTAAGTCTTTTACTATTTTGTGTTAAACTTATAGATTGCAAAGATTGCTTTAACGAGTAGCTTCTAACCAATCAGAGGGAAGCTTCTTAGCATGCGGAAGGAAGCTTCCTTATAGCCCGAGGGAAGCTTCCCTAAATAATACAGGAAGCTTCCTTATGTGATAAACGTACCGTTTTTTACGCTTAATCACTTTTTCTTTTTAAAATCAGCTCGCAACAACGCATTGGAAATTCGCTTTCCAGGTCTGTAAATGGCTCTTGCGCTTTTGATGTTATCAGCTGTGAAATCCTCTTCGCTCTCTGTGCCTACACTCGACAATGAGGGATAGAAACTCCCCAATACATCCAGGCGGATTACCTTTCCATTGGTCATTTCCTCTTTGATAACGTTCTCCATCGCAATGATGATACCACGAATATCCGCTTCGGAAAAGGAAGAGAATTTCTCAATTTTACGTACAAGATCATCTATGGTAAGCTCTTCGCCCAAAGTAGCAAGCGCATACCATTTCTTCTGGCCGCCTCCTGCAACACCCGGCTGTGGTTTTTGATATAATTTGTAATGTATGGGCATAATAAAAATTTGTGTAGCTACTATTCAATAAGATTTAAACATTCCAAAAATCCCGATCAAGACTTCTATACTGGATCGCTTCCGAAATATGATCACCTTGGATATTTTCGGAATTTTCTAAATCAGCTATCGTTCTTGCAACCTTCAAAATCCTGCTGTAAGCCCTCGCAGAAAGGTTGAGTTTCAGCATTGCAGCTTTTATTAATAACTGAGAATACTCGTCCAGTTCGCAATGTTTTTCCATTTCCTTAGATCCCATTTGTGCATTGTAGCTAATGTCGGAATCTTTATATCTTTCATTCTGAATCTCACGGGCTTTATTGACACGTTCTCTGATACTTGCACTGCTTTCGCCTTTTTTCTTTTCGGTGAGTTGCTCATATTCAACCTTCGAAACTTCGATATGAATGTCGATTCTGTCCAAGAGTGGTCCGGATAATTTATTCATATACCGCTGCATTTCCATTGTTGATGAGGTATTATTTGGATCATCCGGGAAATAACCGCTAGGACTTGGATTCATACTTGCAACGAGCATAAAACTTGCTGGATATTCTATGGTAAATTTGGCTCGTGAAATTGTCACAACTCTGTCTTCCAATGGCTGTCGCATGACTTCCAGTACCGTTCTCTTGAATTCCGGCATTTCATCAAGAAAGAGAACACCGTTATGGGCAAGTGAAATTTCGCCAGGCTGAGGATAACTTCCGCCTCCGACCAAAGCTACATCCGAAATTGTATGATGAGGAGCGCGAAACGGGCGAATTGTTATCAATGAAGTTTCTGCACCCATTTTACCGGCAACCGAATGAATCTTGGTGGTTTCTAAAGATTCTTTGAGGCTTAACGTTGGTAAAATACTCGGCAGACGTTTAGCGATCATTGTTTTACCGCTTCCTGGAGAACCGATGAGAATAATATTGTGACCGCCAGCTGCTGCAACTTCCATCGCACGTTTTGCAGCTTCCTGTCCTTTAACCTCATCAAAATCAAATGGGAAATGATCAATTTTATCCTGAAATTCTTTTCTGGTATCAATCTCAAATTTTTCCAACTCAATATCCTCATTAAAGAAATCAATAACTTCCTTAATATTATCGATTCCATAAACATCGAGCTGATTAACGATCGCAGCTTCTCTCGCATTTTTCTTCGGAAGAATAATACCTTTGAACCCGTCTTCTCTTGCTTTGATGGCAATTGGCAAAACACCTCGTATCGGTTGCAAACTTCCATCCAAAGACAATTCACCCATAATGATGTAATCGCCGAGTGTTTCATATTTAATCAAATCGGAAGCGGCTAAAATCCCCAATGCGATACTCAGGTCATACGCAGCCCCTTCTTTCCGAAGATCTGCGGGTGCCATATTGATGGTAATTTTCTTACCCGGAATTTTGAATCCTGAATTCTTGAGGGCGGCCGAAATCCTGTAACTGCTCTCTTTAATTGCATTATCAGGCAGTCCAACCAAATGGTATCCAACGCCTTGATCGACATTAACTTCTATGGTAATAATCTGTGCAGAAACGCCATGAATGGCTGCACCATATATTTTAACAAGCATTTGTGTTTTTGTTTCACCAAAAATAAAAAAAACTCTTTGATGAAGACCAAAGAGTTAAATATTTTTTGAGAAATAAATACGATTACATAAATCGTTCGCCTTTTTTCAGATTTTTCAGATCCAAAACATAATCTTTTATCAGCTGATCATTGTCTCTTGGGCAAATCAGAAGCGCTTTTTCCGTATCAACAATAATGTAGTTTTTAAGACCATCAATAACTGCAGCTTTGTTCTGGTTTTTGATTCTTATTACATTTCCTTTGGAATTATAGGTCAGAACATTCTTAGAACTTATGGCATTGTTATCATCATTTTTGTCGGCATTGGTATAGACCGAAGTCCAAGTTCCGAGATCGCTCCAGCCAAGATTGGCAGGGATCACATAAACATTGTTAGCTTTTTCGAGAATGCCGTTATCAATAGAGATTTTACTTACCGTTGGATAGATCAGATCAATGCATTCTTTCTCAGCCTCGCAATTATATTCGCAATTATTGAATTGATTGGACATCTCGGGAAGATATTTTTTGAAAGCTGATAAAATACTTTTCACACTCCAAACAAAGATTCCTGCATTCCAAAGAAAATCTCCGGAATCCATAAAACTTTTTGCAATCTGTAAATCCGGTTTTTCTGTAAAAGTTTTTACTTTGGAATAATTCTCATTGTTTTCCTGAATAAACTGAATGTAACCATAGCCCGTATCTGGCCTTGTTGGCGTAATACCAAGAGTTACCAAATAATCATTTTCTGAAGTCAATTTGAAGCCTAATTCTACTTTCTCCAGAAAAGCTCTCTCTTTCAGGATCAAATGATCTGCAGGCATTACAATAATATTAGCATCAGGATTGGCTGCTTCTATCTTTTTTGCCATATATAAATTGCAGGCAGACGTATTTTTCATCGCCGGTTCGCCAACAATATTATCAGTCGGAATATCCGGAAGCTGCTGCTGCGTAAGTTCTACATACTCCTGATTTGTAATAACATAGATGTTTTCTGTAGGAATTAACTGACTGATTCTGTCAAAAGTCTGCTGAATCATTGTTCTCCCCGTTCCTAGTATATCGTGAAACTGCTTTGGAAATTTCTGGGTACTCATCGGCCAAAATCTGCTTCCGATGCCACCAGCCATTATCACACAGTAATTATTGTTCTTCATTTATAATTAGTTTTTCAACCTTTGCTAAAGGTCTGAATAAATATTTTTTCTCGTTATTTGAATTGATGCAAAGATATAACTTTTTCTTTTTTTCTAATAGTTTATAATAATCACCTTTGTAACGAAATTCATCATTAATTAATAAATCCTCAATAAAAACAAAATTATCATCAGGATTTTCGATATGGAAATAACGGACTAATTCCGGGCTTGCCATAAAATTGGCTTTTGGATTTTTGGAGAATTTGAAAATAACAGGTTTCAGATCATCAGTATATATATCGATACTTTCCAAAAGCATTTCGGTAAATGTGTTTTTCCATTCTTTGCCGTGTGCGCTGATTCTGAAATTAAATTTCTCAAATGCAATAAGATGAGCAAGTTCGTGTGTCAAAACAAAGAAGAAAAGCTGTTTGTCCAAGGTAGAATTAACTGTAATCTGATGAGATTTGTCCGGCAGCCTTCTGTAATCTCCAAGTTTGCTATTTCTGTTTTTGGTTATCTTGATATGAATATAATAATCCGAAAACCATTTTTTGAGAAAAGGAAATGTGTTCTCAGGAAGATACTGCTCTAAAGTTTTGATTGACATTAATTATAATCGAATGATGAACAAAAATAACGATTAACCTTGATTTTAGAATTAATTATTATTCAATTATTGTTATTTTCCTTACATTTCGGATAAATTGTAAAATTGCTGAGATCTGTCTTTTGTTTTTTGATATTGATTTTAATTGGCTGTTCCAAAAAACATGAACCAAAAGTAAAATCGACAAAAAACCTAATCAATCCTTTCTACGAAAAAGCATTTGTCTTTATGGATAAAGATTCGGATAGCTCTTTCTATTATCTGGACAAAGCCAAAGAGCTTTTCCAAAAAAGAAATGACAGTTTCGGGATAGGGAAAAGTTTTGTGAATATGGCAATCATTCAGGAAAAAGAGGGTGACAACTTTGGAAGTATAGAAACGAGCTTACACGCAAGCCAGTTTTTGAAGGAAAAAGATACAGCTCATCATAATTTTCTGTTTTGCAACTATAACAATTTGGGCGTTGCTTCCGGTAATCTTAAAAATTACAATGATGCAAAACGTTTTTACGACAAGGCTTTTTTATTTACTAAAGATCCTATCGATAAAATGGCATTGGCAAACAATATTGCCATCATTTTTCATAACGAAAAAAACTACAAAAAAGCAGTTAACATCTACACCAGACTTTTGGATAGCGTGGGTAATAAAAGCGAATTCTACCCAAGACTATTACTTAATTTCACAAGAAGCAAATGGTTTGAAAATAAAAATTACAATCCCGTTCATAATTATCTGCTCGCAGAAAAACTGAGTGAAAACCTGGATGATGAATGGACAAAAGATGCAGCTTACGCTTACTTATCTGCTTATTATTTAAATAAAAATGCCGATTCTTCAAGATTGTATGCTAACAAAATGCTGGATCTCGCACAGAAATTAAATTACCCTGCAGACCAATTAGAAGCTTTGCAGAATCTGATAAAACTATCAGACGGGTCAGAATCACAAAAGTATTTTGACGTCTATTCCAGAATTCAGGATAGTCTTGTAAATGCACAAAACAAGGCAAAAAACCAGTTTGCTCTGATCCGTTTTGAAAGCGAAAAAGCAAAGGCCGAAAATATAATTCTTCAAAAAGAAAAAGAAATTAATAAGTATAAAATCCTACGTCAAAAGATTATTAGCTGGTCTATTATTATTCTTACTTCCATCATTGGTGTATTTATCTTTTTCTGGATCAAAAGGAAACGTCGCAGACTTATTGAAGATGCTAATAATCAATTACAGGAACAACGTCTGGATTTTTCTAAAAAAGTGCACGATGTGGTTGCCAATGGGATATACGAAGTGATGACAACGATAGAAAACCAAGACGATCTCCCAAAAGAAAATATATTGGACAAGCTGGAGCTTATGTATGAAAAATCACGCGACTTATCTTACGACAATACGTTTCAGCAGGAATTCAGTGATAGAATTTCAGGTTTAATCGGATCTTTTGATAATAATAAAACTAAGATTATCATCATTGGAAATGATCCGGATTTCTGGCTTGGAATCCAGCAGTTTTCGAAAGAAGAACTGTTCCATATCATCAGAGAGTTATTGGTAAATATGAAAAAACACAGTCAGGCGACACAGGTTATTTTAAGATTCATCAAAGAAAATAATTCTCACGAGATCAAATACATAGATAACGGAGTCGGTCTATCAATAAGTTTCACAGAGAAAAACGGATTCACAAATATGAGATCCAGATTAAAGGAAATCAATGCAAAAATGGAAATCGAAGAAAGTACTTCAGGTTTAAAATTATCAATCAAAACTATAGCAAATGTTCGGTAAAATATTAATCGCGGAAGATCACGAAAGCAGTAATTTTTCTGTACAAAAAGTTTTAGAAGAATTACAAATTCCGAAGGTAGATCACGTTTATTATTGCGATGATGCATTTGCTTATCTCAAAAAATCTCTGGAAAATCAGCCGTATCAAATGTTGATTACAGATCTTTCCTTTGAAGAGGACCACAGAAAACAGCTTATAAAAAACGGTCGGGAATTGATAAAATCTTGTCGTGAAATTTATCCGGAACTCAAAATAATAGTCTTTTCTGCAGAACACAGATTGGGCGTTATAGATCTATTGTTCAACGAATTAAACATTAATGCCTTTGTAAGAAAAGCACGTTCTGATTCCAAAGAACTTAAAAAAGCTATAGAATCGGTTTATAATAACGAAATTTATATCTCTCACGACCTCAAACTTCCTGTGAAAAGCGTCAACACTTTGGAGTTCAGCAACTTTGATATTGAATTGCTTCAGTTGTTATCGGAAGGGATTTTACAGAAAAACATACCTCAGATCTTACAAGAAAGAGATATTTACCCTAATAGTCTCAGCAGCGTAGAAAAAAGAATGAACGCCATGAAGCTAGCATTGACGGTAAAGAACAACGAACAACTCATCGCCCGCTGCAAAGATTTGGGAATAATTTGAAATTAATTTCAATTATTTTTCCATTTTACGGTTTCCCGTAAGGAAATACGGAATTATGTATCTAATTTTGCCACAGATTAATAACCGTAAAGACACAAAAACACAATAAAACTATTTCCAAAATAGCCTGAAGATCTCACTTTAGGCTATTTTTATTTTCTAAGCATTTCTGTGTGCGGAATATTATCTTCCAAGTATTTTTTTCCGGTATCCTGAAATCCAAAATCGGAATAGAACTTCAACAAATAATCCTGAGCGGAAATCCTGACTTCGGAAGTTCCCAGCCGGTTTTCTATAATCTCAAGAGCATATTTTATCAATTGTTTTCCTAGTCCCGTTCCTCTTCCATTTTCTGTAGTAACGACTCTGCCGATGGATGTTTCAGGATATTTAATTCCTTTATCAAAAATCCTGCAATAGGCTAAAACTTCGCCATTGTTTTCTGCCCAAAGGTGAATCGCTTTTTGATCGTAATCATCCAAATCCGGATAAGGACAATCCTGTTCTACCACAAAAACATTAACTCTTGCTTTGATTATTTCGTAAAGTTCGGCTGTTGTAAGTTCAGAAAACGTTTTGATTTTCCAATCTGCATTAATCATCGAATCGCACTTTATTTTTGATCAAAAACTGATTCGTTTCTGAGATGAATTTGAGAATATTATCGGTTCCTGTTTTCTTTTCGGCTGAGGTAACATAAATATCAGGAAGATCTTCCCAAGTTTTCAGGAGTTCTGTTTTGTAAACTTCTACGTTCCTGTCGGCTGCACCAGGCTTCAGTTTGTCTACTTTTGTAAAAACGATGGAAAACGGAACATTGTTTTCGCCGCACCATTCCATAAACTCAAGGTCTATTTTTTGAGGTGCAAGGCGTGAATCAATCAAAACAAAAAGGTTAACAAGATTTTGTCTGTTCAGAATGTAATTGGTGATCAGTTTTTCGAAATCTTTTCTAAGACTTTTGGAAACTTTTGCGTAACCATAACCTGGTAAATCTGTAAGATACCAATTTTCATTAACCAAGAAATGATTGATCAATTGTGTTTTTCCAGGTGTCTGCGACGTTTTAGCAAGATCTTTGTGATTCATCATTGCATTGATGAGCGAAGATTTCCCCACATTGGAACGTCCTATGAAAGCATATTCTGCCATCGTTGGTTCGGGACAATCCTGCCATTTCTGGCTGCTTTTTACAAATTCTGCGGTTTTGATTACCATTTTGATATGATATAAAAAACCATTAAGAGATCAAATTATTCTAAGAAAAACTCAATGTCTTAATGGTTTTAATTTATTTAATAAAAATTTATATTACTCTTTTTAGCCATTCATAGAGAATCTCATTGAACTCGTCCGGCTTTTCCATCATTGCGGCGTGACCACATTTTTCTATCCAGTGTAACTCAGAATTTTTGATGAATTTGTGCATATCTTCAGCAACTTCCGGCGGCGTTACATTATCCTGTTTTCCCCAGATGATACAAGTCGGGCAAGTGATTTTCGGAAGATCGTTCAGCATATTGTGTTTGATAGCACTTCTCGCCAACATCACGGTTTTGATACCTTTCATCCTGTCATTTACAACTGCAAAAACTTCATCCACAAGCTCATCTGTCGCAACAATCGGGTCATAAAAAACTTCCTGCGTTTTTTTCTTGATATAATCTTTGTCACTTTTTCTAGGAAAACTATCACCAAAAGTTCTTTCGTACAATCCCGAACTTCCTGTCAAAACTAAATTCTGCACCAATTCCGGACGAGAAATAGTCAGTATAAGACCAATATGTCCGCCCATAGAATTACCAACAATTGTTACCGGCTTTCCGATAACTTCTGTGATAAACTTAGCTACAAACTTCGAAATCGAAGTCAGGTTTGTATTGAGAATTGGCAGATCGTAAATTGGTAACTGCGGAACAATCACGCGAAAACCTTTGTCTGCGAAAAAATTAATCATCTTATCGAAGTTGCTCAAGCCTCCCATCAAACCATGCAAAAGCACCATTGGATGACCTTCACCCGCTTCCACATAAGTATATTTCGTGTCTTTTTTAGTTTTAAAAATCATAATGCTATTCGATAACCCGCCAAAAATACAAATAAAAGAATAATTTCTATTTTAATCCTACTAAAGTGGTCAAATTTAATTTATTTTAACACAGAATTCAATTCATTGATGCGGTTGATGATCGGCATTGCGAATATTCCGCTGGTTGTCAGATAAAGTTCGTAAAAAGTCTTCGCCTTTTCTGCAAAATCAAGTTTTCCTTCTGTCCGAAAATGAAACATAAAAACATTCCCAAGCATCTCGTAATAATCTGCGTGATCTTTCGACTCCCGAAGTTTCACCATTTCTATAATCTCTTCTTTTGATTTTAATGAAAGTTCAGCAAAATCCATTTTGAAAATATCCTTCATCAAAGAATCGAAATCCAGTTCTTTCTGCATAAGGCTTTCTTCCGGTTTTCCGAGAAGTAGTTTTTCCAAAGCCTGAGTGAGTTGTCTTATTAATCTAAGTGTAAAATCTTTATCCTGAATCATTAATTAGGTTTTAGTTGTTAGGATTTAGTTCTTAGTTTCAATTTACTAACCAAAAAATAAATACGCCAATATTACCGAAACTACTACTCCAACCAAATCTGCCAAAAGCATTGATCCCACTGTATATCTCGTATTTTTAATTCCAACTGAGCCAAAATAAACGGCGATTACATAGAAAGTCGTGTCCGAACTTCCTTGTAAAATGGCCGACAATTTTCCTGCAAAACTGTCGGCTCCGAAGGTTTTCATTGTGTCAACCATCATTCCGCGTGCGCCTGATCCCGATAATGGCTTTATTAAAGCTGTTGGCAATCCGTCTACAAATCTCGTGTCAAGATGAGAGGCGCTGGCAATCCATTTCATTCCATCAATAATGACATCAAAAACGCCACTTGTTCTCAGCAAAGAAATGGCTATCAACATTCCTACCAAATACGGAATGATCTTCACACAAACTGTGAAGCCTTCTTTTGCACCGTCGATGAACGCATCAAAAATATTGATTTTTTTATAGACCGCACCCAAAACTATCGCAAGAAATATTAATAAAATAATGCCGTTGCTCATCACTTTGCTGAAAGAATCCAACTCGTCTTTGCTCAATTGAACTAAGTAAATAACCAGTAATGCAATAATTGCAGAAATCCCACCAACATAAGCTAAAACAATAGGTTGGAAAAGATTAATCCTTTGTTTGATAGAAACAATCGTCATCGCTGCCAAAGTTGCACAAAATGTGGCAATCATACACGGCAGGAAAATATCTGTCGGTGTTACCGACCCCATAGATGAGCGGATTGCGATGATGGAAACCGGAATCAATGTCAGTCCGCTGGCGTGCAAACACAGAAACATAATTTGGGCGTTGCTGGCTTTGTCTTTATCCGGATTAAGCGTTTGGAGACTTTCCATTGCTTTGAGTCCGAAAGGTGTTGCGGCGTTATCCAATCCTAATAAGTTCGCACTGAAGTTCAGCATCATATGTCCGAATGACGGGTGGTTTTTCGGAATATCGGGAAATAATTTTGAGAAAAATGGGTGAATCAATCGGCTGAGGAAATTGATACCGCCGGCTTTTTCGGCAATGCTCATGAAGCCCATAAAAAGTGCCATAATTCCTATTAATTTTAAGCAAATTTCGACCGCGGTTTGACTTGTTCCGATGACGCCGTCCGTTTCAGAAACTCTGTACGTTTTCACATTTTGAAGTGAATCCATTTTGTAATGAATGTGACTTTCTTCAAAATCGGGATTTGTCTGCAAAGATTGCTGAACATCAGGAGAAAATTGAGCCAATGGTTTTTGTGAGATCTTGATCGTGTCGCCGCCTTTCCCGACAACCATATCGTTGAAGATCTGACTGTAATTCTCGGAACTGAAATATTTTATGGATGCAACCGCAATTGCAATGATGATGAAGGCCGACCAAATCCTGCTTAGAACCATTCTGGAAATTAATTTTTAGTAAATGTAAGAAAAATGATGATAGATATTAGAAGTTAGACTTTAGAAATTAGAATAATAGCGGAACATCGAATTACTCGCAGCCCGACTTGAGTGGAAATCCTTTTTTGCGTGTAATCAATTTCTATTTAGTTTGAAATCGTCTGCAAAAAAGATTGGGAACGGAAGGCGGAAAAAGCTGCCCAAATTTTTATAATAATCTAAATACAACAAACTTTTCTAAAAACTGATTTTTGTCATAATTTCAAATTATACTTGTTTAGTATGAATTCAATTTATACCTTTGCCTCGGCTTTTTTAAACACTATCAATGTTGAAATTTTGTTTTGTTTGTTGCAGTAATATATTTCAGAGATATATAATGATGTAGAGGATAGTGTGTTTATTTCGAAAACCTTTCATAATCCCATTTGAAAGGTTTTTTATTTTAATTAATTGATAAAAATGATTGAAATTTTAAACGTTACCAAAAGTTTTAAGACCAAAAATAAGACGATCCATGCTCTGGCAGACGTTTCTTTGACGGTGGAAAAAGGCGAGATCTTCGGCGTTATCGGAACTTCCGGTGCCGGAAAAAGTACGCTGATCCGCTGCGTGAACCTTCTCGAAAAACCGAATGACGGAAAAGTCATTGTCGATAATATTGAACTGACGAAATTGTCCGATTCTCAATTGACCTTAGAACGAAGAAAGATTGCGATGATCTTTCAGCATTTTAACCTGTTATCTTCAAGAACGGTTTTTGACAATATTGCATTTCCTCTTGAATTAGAAGGAAAATCGAAATCCGAGACTAAGGAAAAGGTAAATAGTCTTCTGGAACTTGTTGGACTGAATGACAAAGCAAAAGATTATCCCGCGAATCTTTCCGGCGGGCAAAAACAGAGAGTTGCGATTGCAAGAGCTTTGGCCAACGACCCGAAAGTTTTGCTTTGTGATGAGGCAACGAGTGCACTGGATCCTGCAACTACAAAATCGATTTTAAAACTTTTGAAATCTATTAATCAAAAACTAAATCTGACGATTCTCCTCATCACGCACGAAATGGAAGTCATCAAAACGATCTGCGATAAAGTGGCGGTCATAGATCACGGCAAATTGGTAGAGCAGGGAAATGTGGAAAAGATCTTCACAAATCCACAACAGAAAATTACCAAAGGTTTTATCCAGTCTTCTCTTAATGTAGAATTGCCCTTAATTTTTCAAAATTCCTTAAGCAATATCGATAATGAAAATAATAATCCGTTGGTGAAATTTATGCTGAAAGGTAATAATGACCAGAGTTTTGTGATCAGCAATTTATACGAGAAATTCCAGGTTAAAGCGAAGGTTATCAGCGCACAATTGGAATATATCGGCAATCTCAGCTTTGGCCTTTTGCTTGTGGAATTGCAGGGCGAAAATATCAACGAGGCTTTAGCTTATTTGGAAAATGAATATTCTAACACAGAAATTTTAGGTTATGTCGGATAGTATTATCAATTTGTTATTTCAAGGGACGATAGAAACGATTGTAATGACCTTGGTTTCTGGATTTTTTGGCTTTGTTTTAGGATTACCGACGGGAATTTTTCTGTTTCTGACAAGGAAAGGACAATTATTAGAAAATAAGATATCACACCAGATCGTATCAATTATAGTCAATATTTTCCGTTCGATTCCATTTATTATTCTGATTGTCTGGATGATTCCTTTTACCAGAACCATTGTCGGAACATCGATTGGAGTTGCTGCAGCTTTGGTTCCGTTGAGTGTTGGTTCTGCTCCATTTATTGCAAGATTGGTAGAAAACAGTTTGCTGGAAATTCCGTCAGGATTGATCGAAGCTGCAAGATCAATGGGCGCGAAACCTTTGCAGATCATCAGAAAAGTCCTTTTGCCGGAAGCTTTGCCTTCTTTGATCAATAATGTCAGTATCACTTTGATCACGCTTGTAGGTTATTCTGCAATGGGTGGTGCAGTTGGTGCCGGTGGATTGGGACAAGTTGGTTATCAATACGGCTATATCGGTTATGATTTTGCGGTGATGAATGCTGTTTTAATCTTACTAATTATCCTTGTATTTATTATTCAGATCGCCGGAGATTTCCTTTCGAAAAAATTTAATCACAGATAAAAATTTAAAAATGAATAAATTAAAAATAATTGCTTTAGCATTTGTTGTCGCCACATTATCAGCTTGTAACAAAAAAGAATCAAATCCTAATGTTTTAAAAGTAGGAATTGCTTCCGGACCAGAACAAAGCCTGGCAGAAACAGCTAAAAAAGTTGCTAAGGAAAAATACGGCTTGGATGTAGAATTGGTAACCTTCAACGATTATGTCGTTCCGAATGAAGCCCTTAGTCAAGGCGATGTGGATGCAAACGCATTTCAGCATTTACCATATTTAGAAGAACAGTCCAGACAAAGAGGTTATAAATTAGCAGTTGTAGGAAAAACATTCGTTTATCCGATTGTAGCTTATTCCAAAAAGATAAAATCAATTTCTGAATTGAAACCCGGACAAACAATTGTCATTCCAAATGATCCAACGAATGGCGGAAGATCATTGTTATTACTTCAGAAACAAGGATTAATTAAATTAAAAGACGGCGTCGGTTTACTTCCTAAAGTGGCTGACATCACAGAGAATCCGAAGAATTTCAGAATCCTGGAATTGGAAGCACCTCAAATCCCAAGAGTTCTGGAAGATAAAGAAGTTGTTTTGGCGATAATCAACAATAACTTTGCTGCACAAGCCGGTTTGGATCCTGAAAAAGAAGGACTATTCACAGAAGATAAAGATTCTCCTTACGCTAACTTAATTGTTTCCAGAGAAGACAATAAGAATGATGAGAAAATCAAAAAATTCGTAAAAGCATATCAATCTCCGGAAGTAGAATCCGTTGCCAAGCAGACCTTCAAAGGGGGTGCTGTGAAAGCGTGGTAAAACTTCTATTTTATATCTAGTTTTTTAAGTTGGCGATTCTTACAGATCGCCAATTTTGTTTATAATTCATTAAATGCTATTTATGATTTTAAAATTACTAATGTTATTTTTAAAGATAATACAATTATAAACCAATATGGAAAGAGAAAAATATTGATACAATCTCATTATGATATAAATCATTTTGTTATTTTTATTAGTTCTAAATAAATATGTTTGCAAAAAAAATAAATTATATGCTTAATAAATATCTTTGTTTAGGACTGTTTGCAGTTGCTGTCAACTTCAAAGCTCAAAACTGTACGCCACAAACTGCTGGTGCTACAATTGGAAGTAATGGTTGCGTAAGTCTGACTTACCAAAATCAAACTGTTTCTTACAAAACCGTAAGAGCAGCTGACGGAAATGAGTGGCTGCAACAAAACCTTGGAAGTTCAAACGTTGCGACAAGCATTGGTGACGAAGGTGCTCGCGGTGATTATTTCCAATTCGGACGTTGGGATGACGGACATCAATTGAAAACTTCCCAAACCAGCGAAAACTATCCGGCACCAAACAATCCTGTTGGTTTAGGAGCAGGAAACACTACCTTTTATATTGGTGGTGGTTCGCCTTGGAATTCTAATTACACAGGCTGGTTCGCCAATCCTGAACAGAATGATACCTGGTCTGCAAAAAACCTTTCTGAAGTAACAGAACACAACGGGATTGATCCTTGTAAAGCAATCGGAGATAACTGGGAAATGCCATCTGAAGCCGATTGGGATCTTGTAATGACAAAAGAAAATATCTTCCCAAGACCTGCTGGCGCTACAACTGGCGGAATCGTAAGAGGTTTTGAAAGTAATCTTAAAATCGCAGGAGCAGGCTCTCGTAAAGATGCAGGATGGGCTTTTGAAGGAACTCGTGCATACATCTGGACAAAATCTGCAAGTGCCAATCCTAACTTTTATCGTTACGTTTATTTAGGAGCTGCAGCATCCAGTACAACAGGTTTTGGTGGTGACGCAAAGAGTTTTGGATATTCTGTAAGATGTGTGAATAAATCCAATAATACTTTGGCAGTCAATGATTTTAACAAAACTGATTTCTCTTTTGGACCAAATCCAGCAGATAAATTCATCAAAATCAATACAGAAAACGCTTTGAAATCAGTTGAAGTTTTATCGATCACAGGACAGAAAATATCTGAGACTAAAGAAAATACCGTTGATATTTCAAGTTTGACAAAAGGAAATTATTTCATAAAAATAACTTTCGAAAACGGAAAAACCACGACTAAGAAATTCATCAAGAAATAATGAATTTTTGAATTAATAATTGAAAAGAACGCTCAAAAGGCGTTTTTTTTTATTCTAAATAGATTAAAATACTTTTGTCAACTTCTTCTTCAACAGACGTGATCAGAATTGCGTCTTTTGTTTTTTTCTGAAGTTCCTCAATAAAGAAAGTACTTTCGAAAAACTGACGGTGCACGCCTGGCAAAAGACTCATAAAATAATCCATCCCGAGCTGGTTGTTGTGAAGATCCATCTTGGTTTCCAAAGGTTTATTAGGGAAAAGATCTTCGTGCATATCTGTTAATCTTTTGCACCATTTCAGAGATTTTGCAGGTGAAGAAACCTTGCAGAAATACATCATAATAATACAGCACCAATAAGCGTGTCGGAAAGCGTTTCCTATTCCGCTGTTGGAATTGCTTTCCGGATACAATTCCTTTGCAATTTTAAAAGCTTTAAGGCTTGCATAAGTATAAAGAAAAGCGAACAAAGGATGCATTATCCCAATGGAAAAAACCTTCAATAATTTATTAAAGGTTAAGGATTTTAATGCTCTGAAAAATATGCCTATAAATCTCATCAATAAAAAACTCTCCCAGATTTGAGAGAGTATATTTTAGTCAATAATTTTAATTAATGGTATTCGTGGATCAAAAGTTTTACCGCTCTTGAAACTTGCTGTTTGATTTCGGTTCTTTTCACGATGAAGTCCACAAAACCTTTTTCCTGCAAAAATTCCGACGTCTGGAAACCTTCCGGCAAATCTTTACCGATTGTTTCACGGATAACTCTTGGTCCTGCAAATCCGATCAATGCGCTTGGCTCAGCAACAATAAGGTCAGCAGTCATTGCAAAAGAAGCCGTAATTCCACCAAAAGTTGGATCTGTCAAATATGCGATGTATGGTAAACCAGCATCAGAAAGCTGAACCAACTTTGCCTGAACTTTCGCCAATTGCATCAATGAATAAGCCGCTTCCTGCATTCTCGCACCACCAGATTGGCAGATGATCATATACGGCAATTTGTTTTTGATACAAAAGTCGATTGCTCTACGGATTTTTTCTCCCATTACAGAACCCAAAGAACCTCCAATGAAAGCAAAATCCATACATGAAACCACCATTTCCACACCGTTCACTTTTCCTGTCGCGTTACGGATAGAATCTGTGAGTTTGGTTTTGGCCTTTACTTCTTTCAGACGATCTGTGTAAGATTTTGTATCCTTGAATTTCAGAATATCAACACTTTCCACATCAGCATCCAACTCCTTGAATTTCTGATCATCAAAAAGCATATCGAAATATTCTCTACTTCCGATTCTTACGTGGAAACCATCTTCCGGAGACACAAAATTGTTAGATTTCAGTTCCTCAAATTCTATGATTTTCCCGGTCGGCGTTTTATGCCAAAGTCCTTTTGGAACGTCCTTTTTGTCTTCTGTAGAAGTGGTAATGTTTTGCCCTTTCCTTTTAAACCAATCAAATGCCATATAATCTATAATTGATGAATGATAATTGATAATTGATGAAAAAACAACTTAGAAAAATCGTTTATCGCTCATCAATTATCATTTATTAATTTTATTAAAGTGTATTAATATTGTTCAGGTCTTCGAAAGCCTGAGTCAATCTTTTAATGTAAGTTTCTTCTCCTTTTCTTACCCAAACTCTTGGATCGTAGAATTTCTTGTTTGGCGCATCAGCTCCGGTTGGGTTTCCGATTTGATGACGCAGATAATCGATTTTCTCTGTCATATAATCTCTGATACCTTCCGTATAACCGAATTGCAAATCTGTATCGATGTTCATTTTCACAACACCATAACCGATTGCTTCACGGATTTCCATTAATGTAGAACCAGATCCACCGTGGAATACGAAATTCACCGGTTTCTCTCCCAATCCAAATTTCTGCTGAACATATTTCTGCGAATTATCAAGGATTTTCGGAGTTAATTTTACGTTTCCTGGTTTGTAAACACCGTGTACGTTTCCGAAAGCTGCTGCAATTGTGAAATTGTCAGAGATATTTTTCAGAACTTCGTAAGCGTGTGCTACTTCTTCTGGCTGCGTATAAAGTTTTGAGCTGTCAACATCAGAGTTGTCAACACCATCTTCTTCACCTCCGGTTACTCCCAATTCGATCTCAAGCGTCATTTCCATTTTCGCCATTCTCTCGAAATATTTTGCAGAAAGCTCAAGGTTTTCTTCAATTGGCTCTTCTGAAAAATCCAACATGTGAGAAGAATAAAGAGGTTTTCCGTTTTGTTTGTAAAACTCTTCACTTGCGTCCAAGAGACCATCTATCCAAGGTAAAAGTTTTTTAGCGCAATGGTCTGTATGCAAAATAACTGTAGCTCCGTAAGCTTCAGCTAAAGTGTGGATATGTTTTGCTCCGGCAATAGCTCCTAGAACCGCAGCTCTTTGATTATCATTGTTCAGGCTTTTCCCAGCGTTGAAGATCGATCCTCCGTTTGAGAACTGGATGATTACAGGCGCATTAAGTTTCGCAGCAGTTTCTAAAGTTGCATTGATATTACTAGACCCTATTACGTTAGCTGCCGGAAGTGCAAATTGCTTCTCTTTGGCATAATCGAATATTTCTGTTACTAAAGAACCAGTGGCAACTCCTGCCGGAAATTTTCTGCTCATTTTGATTATATTTTTAAGATTTTTTTTGAACGGTAAAGTTACAAAATTATTAATAATTTAAAGTTTCAATTTATATGTCTTATGCAAAGACTAATATTTATCAATTCCTCTTGTCATTCCCCCAAAGTAATTTCTGGCGAATGGTTTCATAGAAACTGAAGTTTTTCGGCTTGATGAGAAACAGTGAGAATTCTGCTTTTTCTATAGTAATTTCGCTTCCGACTTCGATATGATAGAGTCGTGAATCCAAAGCCAGCGTATATTCCTCAACACGGCTTTCGACAATCAGTCTGATCTTGGCATCATCTTTTACAATTAATGGACGAACATTCAGATTATGCGGTGCAATTGGTGTGATGACGAAATTATCATTCGCAGGCGAAATAATCGGGCCGCCGCAACTTAAAGAATAAGCGGTAGAACCTGTTGGCGTAGAAACTATCAATCCGTCACCCCAGAAAACATTAAGAAAGTCATCATTTATGTAAGATTCAACCGTAATCATAGATGTTGTTTCTTTTCGGGAAAGACTGACATCATTTAAGGCAAAAGGGAAATCAATCCCATTTTCTATGTTTGTGCTGATCTTGATAACCGATCTTTCACTAATGTTATAATTTTTTTCGAGAATTATAGAATCCAATTCATCAAAAATCTGATCTTTTCTGAAATTCGCCAGAAATCCTAAACGACCTGTATTAACGCCGATGATTGGAATTTCAAGGTCTTGGATAAATGTTAATGCATTAAGAATCGTTCCATCGCCTCCGAAACTGAAAACGATATTGACATTTTTATTTTTGAGTTCTTCTTTGCACGAAAATGTTTCGAATTCCTTGGAGAAATTCAGTCTTTCAGCCATTTCTGCGTGAAGAACCACGGAAACATCTCTGAGCGCTAATTCAGAAATGAACTTGTTGAGATACAAAAACGTATCAAGGTCTTTTTTTTGAGAATAGATAGCTGCCTTCATAAATTATATCTCCAAAAATTTCTGAAAAAACCCGAAACGGTCTTTCAGCAGTTCTTCTTTCTCGTCATCATAATGCTTGGTGACAACCGTGTAACCATATCTTTCAAAGGTTTCATCGATAGAACTTAGATTTTCATTACTGATCTTCAAAGTAATTTCTATGCTGTCTTCTTTAATGGCACTGATAAAAGTTCCGTAAATCTTCGCATTGTTACTTTCCACAATTTGAGAAATCTCCGTCATAGAATAATGCAGACCATTGGTCTGAATTGTTAGGATCGCTCCATTTTCGGAGAATAATGGATATTTTGAAAACTCATTGAAAATATCGTCGCAAGAAATGTAACCCAAATATTTTTCTTCCTTAGAAATTACTGGAATTACATTCGCATTGAAAGTATGAAAAAGCTTGATGCTATCGAGAATACTGCTGTCTTCTATGATTGCGAAACGCTCGTAATGAATATTAAGACTGTCCAGTTTTCCTTCAGGACTGTCTTCCAAAAATGACTGACTGAGTCCGCCAAGGAAAACACCTTTGCTCACAATGAAAACGTGAGAATACCCAAACTCTTTAGCAACTTCAGAAGCTTCTTCTATCGAATCTTTTCTGCTGAATGCGGGGTAATCTTTGGAAATGTAGTCTTTTATAAACATTATGCTAATTTACAAAAAATCCTTAGCCACAAAAGGTTTTAAAAATTTTTATAAAATTTTATAAAAAGTATTGCTTTGTATCAAACAAAAAATATATCTTTGTCGCCTTTCATTTTTACTTTTTATTAGATTTATTTCAAACTGCAGCACTTCATTGTGTTTGCAGTTTTTTTATTTTCTGATTCCAAGGGTTTTCGCAAACTCCCAGATCACAATTCCACCACAAACGCTTACGTTCAGAGAATGTTTTGTTCCCAGCTGAGGAATTTCTAAGAAAACATCTACATTTGGCAAAGCTTCATCGCTGATTCCTTCCACTTCATTTCCTAAAATCAAAGCATATTTTTCGTCAGATTTAATTTCAAAACCAGAAATCATTTGGCTGTCGGAAGTTTGTTCAATTCCAATAATATTGAAATTTTCTTTCTTAAGTTTATCGATAGCAATATTAATATCCTGCTCATAAATCCAGTCCACACTTTCCGTGGCACCAAGCGCAGCTTTATGAATTTCACGATGTGGCGGCTGAGGTGTAATGCCGCAAAGCACCACTTTTTCAATTAGAAAAGCGTCTCCCGTTCTGAAGATCGCACCTACATTGTGCATACTTCTCACACTGTCAAGAATGATGACTAGTGGAATCTTCTGTGTGTTTTTGAAAGTTTCTACATCTATTCTTCCAAGTTCTTCAAGCTTCAATTTCTTCGTCACGATCAGGCTTTATTTAAAATTAAATCAATATTTCTTTCGATATTCTGCGCTATAGAATCCATCGGAATATCATTTTCGTCATTATTAAATGGATCTTCTATTTCTTCAGCAATCAGCTCCAGACTCATCAAAACATAATAGACAAACATCGTAATCGGAATCATAAAAAAACCTAAATTTACTACGTTTGCAATCGGCAAAGCTAACACGTAGAAAATCACAAACTTCTTTATGAATGATGAATAAGAATATGGAATCGGCGTGTTTTTAATCCTTTCACAACCACCGCAAACATCCATAAATCCAGACAACTGAGCATCAAGAAAAAGCATTTCCGTATCGGATATTTTTCCTTCTTTCTTAAGATGAAAAAGTTTCTTTGTCAAAAGATAAATCAATTCTGATGGCGGATGATGTTTAAGTTCTTTTCTAAGATCTGCAAAACCCTCATCCAAAACCAATCCTGTAGCTTCTTTTGAAAGATGAGTTGCCAACAAGTGAGGAAAAAGTTTAAGACATCTTGCTATCTGAGTTTTTGTTTTGACATCTTTTTCATCGAGAATATTATTGATTTTGATCATAAAATTCCGGCTGTCATTCATTAGTTTACCCCAAAGTTTCCGGCCTTCCCACCAGCGGTCATAAGCAGTATTGGTTCTGAAAACCAATAATAAAGACAGGACAAATCCCAGCAAAGAATGCAGCATTCCAAAATGGCTGACAGTAGATTTTGAAGTCAGATGAAGAAATTCTATTTCAAGATAGTAGATTCCGTAAGAATAGATTCCGACGAGCAGCATTGTCGGGAAAAGGATACTCAGCGTATCACTTTTATGAAGACTGATCAGGATTTTCAGAAAATTCTTTGTGTTGTAAGCGCGCATAGAATGGCATTTGAGTGCAAAGATAATTTATATCGAATAAAAACTTAGGATTGCTATGTAATAAGTTGAAGTTTTAAAACCATTTCTGAAAATTATTTTTAAATTTAAGGATTCAAAAACCAAACGATGGCTGACAAAGAAAAATTCATAACCGATCTCAATTCAAAATACAACCCAAAAGGCGACCACATCATCCTTGGAAAAGGAATGCTGGACGGCGAAATAGTAACAGAAGTTAGCGTTTCCATTCCTTTGAAAACCGTTAACAGACACGGATTGATTGCTGGTGCAACCGGAACCGGAAAAACCAAAACGCTTCAGGTTTTTGTGGAACAATTGTCTCACGCAGGAATTCCGACTTTGGTGATGGATATCAAAGGTGATCTTTCCGGAATTGCTGAAAGAGGAACAGAAAACGACAACATCAAAGAGCGATATTCCAAAACAGGTTTACCATATTCACCACAGAATTTCCCGGTAGAACTGATGACAATTTCCGGCGCAAAAGGTGTGAAACTGAGAGCAACGGTTTTGGAATTCGGGCCGATATTATTGAGTAAAATCCTTGGTCTCAATGATACTCAGCAAAGTATTATGTCCATCGTTTTCAAATATTCTGATGACAAAGCTTTGCCTTTGGTCGATTTGAATGATCTGAAAAAAGTGCTTCAGTATGTGACGGATAATCCGACTGGAAAAAAGGAATTGGCTGATAATTACGGCTCGATTGCTCCTGCATCTTTGGGCGCAATTTTGAGATCAATTGTTGCGATGGAACAGCAAGGTGCAGCAACTTTTTTCGGAGAACCAAGCTTTGACGTTGAAGATCTTTTACAGACCAGAGACGGAAAAGGCGTTGTGAATATTTTCCGTGTGGATGATATACAAAGCAAACCGAATCTCTTCTCAACCTTTATTTTATCATTGTTTGCGGAAATTTACATGACTTTTCCGGAAGAAGGCGACAGCGGAAAACCGAAGTTGGTCTTGTTCATAGATGAGGCGCATTTGCTTTTCAATGAAGCATCAAAAACACTTCTTTCTCAGATCGAAACGATGGTGAAATTGATTCGTTCAAAAGGAATCGGAATCTATTTTATCACGCAAATTCCTGGTGATGTTCCGGAAAATATTTTGAGTCAATTAGGTTTGAAAATCCAGCACGCTTTGAGAGGTTTCACTGGAAAAGACAAAAAAGAAATCGATAAAGCGGTTGAAAATTATCCAACGACCGAATTCTATAACGCCAGCGAACTGATTCAAAATCTTGGAATTGGAGAGGCTTTTGTAACAGCTCTTGATGAAAAAGGAATTCCCACACCATTGGTTCAAACTTATTTGATTTCGCCGGAAAGCAGAATGGATATTTTGACTTCTTCAGAAATTGATGAACTGACAAGAAATTCAGCTTTGGTTAGAAAATACGAACAAACCGTTGATAAGGAAAGTGCTTACGAAATCCTCAATAAAAGAATCCAGGATTCTACACAAACCGAAATCCCAACACCAGCAAGAGGAAGATCTGCTCAACCAAAAGAAGAGGCAGGAATGTTCGAACAAGTTATCGAAAGCCGGGCCGGAAAAACATTTCTGAATACTTTGGCAAGAGAAGGCGCAAAGTTTATTTTGGGAATGTTCAGCAAAAAAAGATAATTAAATAAGTGCAGATCGCATAAATGCAGATGTATTCAGTAATAGATATAGAAAGTAACGGCGCCCCTTTCCGGAAGGAAAGTATCATAGAAATTGCGGTCTATCGATTTGATGGTCACGAGATTACAGACCAGTTTATCTCGCTCGTGAATCCTGAGGACGAAATCTCATCTTTTGTCCAAAAATTGACGGGAATCTCATCAAAAATGGTTTTGACGGCTCCAAAATTTCACGAGATTGCAAAACGTGTTGTGGAAATCACGCAGGATTCTACCTTGGTTGGTCACAATATCGATTTCGATTACCGGATGCTTCGCCAATCGTTCAAACGCCTCGGTTACGATTTCAAAATCAATACTTTAGATACAATTCCCCTAGCTAAAAAATTGATTCCTGAGGAGAAAAGTTATTCCTTAAGTAAACTTTGCAAATCCATCGGAATTCCTTTGACAGAAGCGCACCGTGCAAGTGGTGATGCTAGAGCAACTTTGGATCTTTTTAAGTTATTGATGATTAAGGATAAATCAAATGAAATCATCCAATCTCAACACGAAGAGAACCACGCAAAAAATTATCTCAATAAAATCCAAATATTGACAGAAGATCTTCCGAACGAACGCGGAATTCTCTATTTTCAAAATTCTGAAGGAACAATCATCTATTCCGATGTGGTAGAAGATCTCTATAAATCGGCCAAAAAAATCTTAGAATCTGATTCCAGAAAATATAAAAATATTCAGGAAGATGCTGTGCTTACTTCTTATGAATTAACGGGAACCGACCTGATAGCCAAACTGATGATGCAGAACAAAGGCATTAATAAAAGACAACCTTTGCCATTTGGATTGTTTCACAGAAAGAACAAATACATTCTTGAGAAAATCAAAAAAGAGCAGGAAGAAAAGCCTTATTTGAGATTCAAAAGCTTTACGCAAGGTTTGAAAGCCGTCAATTACATCAAATCAAAACCGGAACTGAAAGAGAATTTTGAGGAATTCACGCAGAAAATCAATCTCAAAAAGAGAAACGAGATCTGGACTTCATCCGGAAGAACTTTGGGCGAAAAGTCTTTCCTCATTTTAGAAAATGGGAAACTGACAGGTTTTGGGTTTTACGATCTCTATCATCAGATTCAGTCTTTGGAGAAAATTAAAAAGCTGATGTTACCTGTTTCGAGATTCTCACAGGATTTGCAGAATGATTTGCAATTGGCACTTTTGAGGAATGAATTTGAAGTTTCTGCACTTCCTGAAAATAAGTGAGCTGTTTTAAAACCACAAAAGAAACAAAAGTTTTTCAATTTAAAACAAGTCTTTGTCATTCCGTAGGAATCTTGCTTGTTCAGATTCCTACGGAATGACAAAAATGTGTTTTTTATGGTAACCGTTCTTTTTATTTAGAATCCACAGCCCGACTTGAGTGGAAATCCTTTTTTATAGCTGGAAAAGCGTGGACAAAAAAGATTGGGAACCTTTCGACTTCGCTCAGGATAAACTACAGGCGGAAATAGCTGCCCAAAATAAAAATCAATCCAAAAATTGCGAGATTTACAGATAAACTCTAATTTTGCGAAAAATTTTAACAACAAGCAATGCAATATTTTAAACAAAGCAAAATCGGAAAAAAGGGAGCTGTAAGGTTCTCTAAGGTTTGGAATGTATAATGAGTTGCGTGCATAAGATATCTATTGCGGCAGACTCTTTATATAAGAATCTGCCTTTTTATTTTTAAAAATCTACGATTATGACCAATCAGGACTTGCTAAGTATAGCAAAAGAATTCGGGACGCCCGTGTATGTTTATGACGTTAATTCCATCAGCGAGCAGTATAAAAAGCTGACGTCTTCTTTTTCGAAGACCACGCGTTTTTTCTACGCTGCCAAGGCTTTGACCAATATCAATATCCTGAAGTACGTAGAAAAACTGGGCGCATCTTTGGATTGCGTTTCTATCAACGAAGTGAAATTGGGTCTGAAAGCCGGTTTCTCAAACGATAGAATCCTTTTCACACCAAACTGTGTTGATTTGGCTGAAATTGAGGAAGCGATGTCTCATAAAGTTCATATTAATATAGATAATATTTCGATTCTTGAGCAATTTGGAAATAAATTCGGAGGTTCTTATCCGATTTTTGTGAGAATCAATCCACACATTTATGCTGGCGGAAATCACAAAATCTCGACTGGACATATCGATTCCAAATTCGGAATTTCGATTCACCAAATGCGTCACATCGAGCGTGTGATGAAATCTACGAACCTTAATGTGGAAGGACTTCATATGCATACGGGAAGCGAAATCAAAGACCCGGACGTTTTCCTTCAAGGTCTCGAAATTATGTTTGAATTGGCAGAACATTTCCCAAATCTGAAATATCTGGATATGGGAAGTGGTTTCAAAGTGCCTTATCAGGATGGCGAAATTGAAACTGATGTGAAATCCCTAGGGAAAAAAGTAGGAAACGCTATCAAAAAATATGAGGAAGAGTCCGGGAAAAAATTCCAGCTTTGGTTTGAGCCAGGGAAATTCCTTGTGAGTGACAGTGGTCATTTCTTGGTAAAATCGAATGTCATTAAGCAGACCACAGCGACAGTTTTTGTTGGCGTTAACTCAGGATTCAATCATTTGATTCGTCCGATGTTCTACGATTCTTACCACATTATCGAAAACTTATCGAATCCAAAAGGCCCGGAAAGAATTTACACTGTTGTTGGAAACATCTGTGAAACAGACACTTTCGCTTGGGACAGAAAAATAAATGAAGTAAGAGAAGGCGATATTATCGTTTTCAGAAATGCCGGAGCTTACGGTTTTGAGATGAGTTCAAATTTCAATTCAAGATTAAAACCTGCAGAAGTGATGTTCCTGGACGGAAAAGCGCACCTTATCAGAAAAAGAGATGAATTTGAAGATCTATTGAAAAATCAGATAGAAGTTTTGTAAATAATTCTAAATCAGTATTGTTTGGCACAAAATTTCTTTCAATATTTCAAATCAAAATTCTATGAAAACAATATTATTCTCATTAAGTTTATTAGTAAGTTCACTCTTTTTCGCTCAGACAAATAATGATGTCGAAGATATGATGACCAATGATATTCCGATGAACGATACTTCCGTAAGTTCTGTTGCTTACAATGTTCGGGGGATCTATCAAATCAAAGACAGCTCTTGCGATCCGGCAAAATTTAAAAGTCTCAGATATCCAGGCGGTTCTGATGCTTACATCAAAGAATTGAAAATGAAACTGATGGAAAACGTAAACTGGAGAACTTATGTGATAAACGGTTTGTTCTTTGTAAAAATGGATATTACCAAAGATGGTGTTCTCTCAAAACTTGAAGCAGGACCAAAAGTCGCAAACAGCGAACCTTTTCTTAATGATCTGAAAGAAGCTGCTAAAAAAGTCAATAAAACCTGGACGCCAGCAAAATGCAACGGAAATCCGATCGATTCCCAGGCAATGCTGAAAATTGATTTTTCATCAATGGCTTATGATAATGCTTTTAATTAGATGTTAGAAATTAGACTTTAGATATTAGATTAAATTCTAAGTAAATCATATTCAAACCGCCTACAATGGGCGGTTTTTTTATTTCCAAAGTTTTACGAGGTATTGATCATTTTCGTCTTGGAAGATTAACTCTGATTTCCAGCCTTCCTCGGAAACTATTTTTTCTAAAGTTTTAAAATCCAGATAAAGCCAGTTGAACCATTCAGTAACTTCCTTTTGATATTCGTATCGGCAAGTGACTTCACCGTAATATTGATCTGTCGGAAGTTCATCATCTTCGTACATATAACAGATATCAGAAGAATCAAAAATTAAAATCCCATTTTCATTAAGCAGAGTTTCCGCTTTTTTGAGGAATTTTATGAAGCCTTCCAGATCGCCGCACAATCCGATTCCGTTCATTAATAACAAAAGTGTATCGTATTTCCCATCTTTAAATTTGAAAATATCTTCGCAAACCACTTTTTTCAAACCTCGGTTATTCATAACCTCACAAGCTGAAGGCGAAATTTCCAATCCAACGACATCCAAGCTTTTATTTTGAAGAATCAAAGCGTGACTTCCAGTGCCTGCGCCAATATCCAGCACTTTTCCTTTGCAAAGACCCAATGCTTTTTTCTCGAGTTTAGGCAATTGTTTTTCGTTTCGGAAATAAAGTGAGATCGGCATTTCTACCTTTGGTCCAAAAGTGTCGTGAACATAGAGTTTTGCTCTGCTGGTTTTTTCGTGAAAATTTTTGATGGCAATTCCCGGTAAATCGATCATAATAAAAATCTTACTGCAAAGATAAATTAATAAAAAAAAGCATCCAGATTTCTCTGAACACTTTTTTTCGTCATTCGGATCTTTCAATCTGAATGCTTAGTACAAATGTAATTCTTAATTAGTTCTTGTGAAATGAACCATGGTTAAGAAATTCTTTTTCTTATTCTGCTGAGTGCTTGTGGCGTAATTCCCATATAGGTGGCAATATGTTTCAGTGGGACTAGCTGGAAAAGATTGGGTTGTTCTTTCATTAATTTCAAATATCTTTCTTCGGCAGATTCGCTCAAGTAAGAAAATTCTTTATTAAGTTTTGCTAAATAAATATTTTCTATCGTCAATCTGCCGATGAGATTTCCGACTGGAGAAGTTCTGTAAACTTCCTGAAGATCGTCATAATGAATCTGCCAGACAATCATATCTGTTAAAGCTTCCATATTACATCTCGATGGCGACCTTTGCAGAAAGGAATCATAAGAAGTAAGATATTGATATTTAAAAACAAACCTTGTCGTGAGTTCTTTGTTTTGCTTCACAAAAAAAAGCCTTGCCACTCCTTCTTCTACAAAAGACAGATAATTTTCTACTTCACCTTCTTTCAGAATCAAATCCTTTTTCTTATATTCTTTTCTGACGTTCTTATCACTATAAATTTTCCAGTTTTCTTCTGTAAGCGGAATATTTTTAGAAAGAAGAAATTGTTTCATAAACTCCATCCAATCATTTTTTTATTGATAAATAGAATCCAGTTCCTGCATATATTCATAAGCTGTAAGATCAAATTTTACAGGAACAATACTGATATAACCGTTTGCCAAAGCCGTTTCGTCTGCATCTTCTGACTCATCCATATTATTGAAATAACCTGTAAGCCAGTAATATTTTTTCCCGTGCGGATTGGTTCTTTCGTCGAAGCTTTCTTCCCATTTTGCATTGGCTTGCTTACAGACTTTGATGCCTTTGATCTCTTCTTTTTTAAGGTTTGGAATATTGACATTCAGTACAACACCTTTCGGCATTGGTTTTTCCAAAGTTTTCAGAATAATATCTTTAATAAAATCTTCAGCCTGGTCAAAATCCGCTTCCCATTTGAGATCGGAAAGAGAAAATCCGATGGCCGGTAAACCTTCTACTCCAGCTTCTACAGCGGCAGACATTGTTCCGGAATAAATAACATTAATGGAAGAATTCGAACCGTGATTGATGCCTGAAACTACGATATCCGGTCTTCTTGGAAGGATTTTATCCAAAGCCATTTTTACGCAATCAACGGGCGTTCCCGAGCAGGAGAAGTCTTTCTGTGGTCCTTCAAGATTCAATTCTTCAAAGCTTAAGGTTGAGTTGATCGTGATGGCGTGTCCTTTGCCACTTTGTGGAGAATTGGGAGCAACTACTATTACATCTCCAATTTCATTTACAATACTAATTAATTTTCTAATTCCCGGCGCAGTAATTCCATCATCATTGGTTACCAGTATCAATGGTCTATTCATAGATTTTCTTTTATATTTTTTTCGCTTTTTTGCGAGTTTTTCAAAATTATCTCAAAAATAACCAATTTATAATGAGTAAAATAAAATAAGGTGTTAAATTTGGTTTCGTTTTTGAATACCAACGTAACATTCAAAAGAAAATTTTGACTAATATAAGTACAGATTAAAATTTATGTTCAAAAAAATCAAGTTCAAGAAACTGCTGATGTTTGCGCCGCTGATGACGCTGATGTTCTGTTTCAACTCTCCACAAAATGATGATGAAAAAATGCAGACCATTATGGTAAGCGTGAAAAATACTCTTTCATATCTTCATTACAGTCCAAAACCTATTAATGACGCTTATTCACAAGATGTTTTCGATAAATATATGGAAGATGTAGATGCATCTAAAAGATATTTCCTGCAATCCGATATGGATGAGTTCAAAAAACATTATACAAAACTCGATGATTATCTGAATAACGGAAATCTTGTTTTTTATAAACTAACTGTTGACAGACTTTATCAGCGTGTGGACGAGATCGATAAAATGGCTCAGGATATTCTTTCCAAACCAATTAATCTGGAAGAAAATGATGAACTGATTCTGGAACCGAAGAAAAGAGTGAATCCTGCTGATGCAAAACAACAGTACAACGAATGGAAAAAGTACATCAAGTACAATATCCTTCAGGAAATGGAAACGATTACCAGCAAAGAAGAAGCTCAGAAAAAGAAGAAAGATTCTGTTGTCAATAACAAACTTCCAGACACTATAAAATATGCGCCACTTTCTATGGAAAAGAAGCGTGAAAAAGCAACTGCAGAAGTTAAAGACCTTATTACAGATTCTTTCAGAAGATTCAAGAAAAGAAAGAAAATGGACTGGTTCTCAGTTTATATGAATGCTTATACAGAAGTTTTTGATCCGCATACAAACTATTTCTCTCCAAAAAGCAAAGAGGAATTTGATATGCAATTCACTGGAAAAGTGATTGGAATCGGAGCTTTGATCCAGGAAAAAAGAGGTTACCTATATTTAGGAGCATTGACAATCGGTGCACCTGCGTGGAAATCAAAACAATTGGCTGAAGGTGATAAAATCTTAAAAGTAAGATCAAAACCTAATGAAGAGGCAGTAAATGTTGTCGGAATGTTATCTGACGAAGCCGTAAGATTGATTCGTGGTGAAAAAGGAACACCTGTAACTTTAACAGTTGAGAAAAAAGATAAAACCATCAAAGAAGTAACAATGATCCGTGAAGAAGTGGCAATTGAAGACACTTTTGCAAGAAGTATTGCTGTCACAGCTAAAAATGGAAAAAAATACGGATTCATTTATCTTCCAAGTTTCAACGTCGATTTTGATGATCCGAAAGGCAGAAATGCTTCTGATGATATCAAAGCAGAATTGATTAAACTTAAGAAGGAAAATGTAGAAGGAATCATCCTTGATCTAAGAAGTAATGGCGGAGGTTCTTTGACGGAAGTTGGCGACATTATGGGATTGTTTATGAATGCCGGTCCTTATGTTCAGGTAAAAGACAGCCGTGGAAAAGTTCAGACTTTAAGCAATAAATCCAATGAACCAATCTGGACAGGTCCGCTTGTAGTGATGCAAAACGAGTTGTCGGCTTCGGCTTCGGAGATTTTGGCGGGTGCTTTCCAGGATTATGGTAGAGCTGCAATTATCGGTTCACCAAGTTCTTTCGGAAAAGGAACAGTTCAGACTTTTGTGGAGCTTAACAGATTCCTGAATACGAATGACGACTTTGGTTCTTTGAAACTGACAATCCAGAAATTCTACAGAATCACAGGAGAATCCACTCAGAGAAAAGGTGTAGAATCTGACCTGAAAATGAAAGATTTCTTCTCATATTCTGACGTTGGAGAACGTTTTGACCAGTTTGCACTACCTTGGGATAAAATAGAAACGACTTCTTATAAGAAGCTGACAGGACTTAATATTCCTCAATTACAGGCAGAACTAGACAAACAATTGGCAGATAACAACAATTATAAATTGTTACAGGAATCTGCAGAGTGGAAAGAAGCGCTTGATAAAGAAGAAACTATCACACTGAACCAAACCAAATTCAATGAACTGATGAAAACGCGTAAAGCACAGATTGACAAATTCAAAGGTTTGGATAAATTCAATAACGGATTGAAATTTACCATTCATCCGGACGAAGCAGAACGAATCAAAAAAGACGAAGCATTTGCCAAGAAAACAGAAAACTGGAGAAAGAATCTTGAACGGGATTTCTATCTGGAAGAAACGGTAGATGTGCTTTCGAAAATTAAATAATAATAAAGGAACTCAAAATTGAGTTCCTTTTTATTTATAATTAAGTCATCATTTAAAAATTCTATTTTCCATAATGTTTCGTTTATTTTAATTATTTTTCCTTTGGATTTTATTTTTCTTATCCATTCTTGTACTTGTCGTTTGAGAACATTTCCTCCAAGATAACCTTTTCTTCTTACAGGCAAATCATCCCATTTCGAAAGATAATCGGCATTTAAAATATCATCAATCTCTTTATTGTCAAATAATAATCTTAACTTTTCCCTTATCCATTCGGCAAATTTCCCATTTTTCAAAGCTTCCAACAGTTCCTCAAACTCCTTCCTCAGCCACTTGAGCAAATCGTCTGTTGCAGTTGTAACTTGTTTCTTTTAGAAAAGAAAAACCGCTCAATTTTTTGAACGGTTTAACATTATATTGTAAATATTTTCTTCTGATAATATATTATTGTTTATCATAGGGGAATGAAGGGCGTATGAATTTAACACCTGTTGCTTTACCTTCTTTATTGTAAACTATCTCTTGTACTCCTAAATCTTCTTGAATACCTTTTAGTTGTAAGGTTTCTGCATCTACAATACAATAATATACCTTAGGAATATCAAATACGTTATGAAAAATAACAAATGTATAACTTCCCCAAACCTTCCCATCATACATTCTAATTTTTTCATAATCTATTGTCTTTTTCATAAACTCTAAACCTTCCTCTGTATTTTCATACTGAAATTTTAATTGGTCTAATGTATTTAGTGCATTTTTTATTGCTTTTTCTTTATCTTCCATATTTATAATTTTTTATAATCAATACCTACCTTTTCTAACTTTTTGATTGCTTGTCCTAAAACCCATTCAGCATTTTCTAATTCCAATTCATTAAACAAATGCTTCTTTTCCATTATCTTATCATAAACATATTTTTCTCGTCTATATGTTCTTGTGAACTGTTCTACTAATGTTCCAGTTGCTCCTTCCAAATATACTTCTTTTCCTAAAAGTTTAAACTCAAAAGCGTGTTGTATCTCGTGAAAAGCTTCGTAAAAAGTAAACTTTTTCCTAAAAAACAACTCTCTGCTTGCTGGGCTAAAACCAGCCTGAGCCCCACTAACATCTAAAAATTTGTCTTCTCCTTTTCGCATAATGACTCCCACATCTCCTAAAACTTCTGCAATATATTTTTCAAGAGCTTTCATCTGTCTGTTGTTCATAAACTCTCTTCCCAAGAATTTTCCACGCTTACTTGCAGATTTTCCTTCCCAACCTAATTCATCCAATAATTCTCCAAAAACCTCTTCTTCTCTTCCTAATAACTGATTAAATTTCGCCTTTAGATAATCCCCAACTTTTCCGCTTTTAAGCGCCTCGACTATTTCTTCAAACTCTTTCCTCAGCCATTTGAGCAAATCATCTGCTGTGGTTGCTACTTTCTTAACAAGATTAAAAAAAAAAACCGCTCAATTTCTCGAACGGTTTTCAGTGTTAAATTAATTTCTTCTTTTCAAGATATTCTTTTAATAATCCTATAAAAATGATAAAATTATTTTCACTCGCTGCTTCCAATTCTTTGAATTTCAAATTTTCTTTGGGAAGACTAACAGGTGTTTCATTGATTTTTAAATAAAACATTATATAACCTTGCTCTCCACCAACTTCTAAAACCATATTTTGGTATTTATAATCCAAATAATAATAATAAGTTTCTTGTTTTAGGTTTTCTTCAATTAGTTCAAATTTGGGAAGTTTTTCCGCAATTTCAGATTTAATTATTTCAGCAGCTTTGTCATAATCTGCTATCCATCTGTTATCTATTTCCATTTTTGATTTTTTTATTGTTATTTTTTTACTTTCCAAAGATTTTCTTCAACTTTTTCAATAGAAAATTTTAAATCTTTTGTTAAATAATCTATTTCTTTCTGATAAAATCCATTATAGTACTCCAAATTATATGGGTCGTGACTTAAAAAGAATTCTTTATTTGCTTTTGCTTGTTGGTCTATAAATTCTTTATTTATTTTCCAAATTTCTTCTTTATCATTATTTGTTTTAGAAACAACATCTTTCCACAAATCACCTTTCATTTCAAAAAAAGTATGGTCTTTTCCAGCTCTATAATTATAAGATTCCTCCAAAGGTTCTCTGATATATTTCCCCAGCATCACTTTTTTAGAACTTCCATTTTGTGTAGCTTTTCTTACTAAAATCCTAACTTCGTATTGTTCTAATTTTACGACACTTTCTCCCAGCAATTTAGAAAATTTATTCTTTAGATACTTAGAAAATTCTCCCCCTTTAATGGCTTCCACCAGTTCTTCAAACTCTTTCCTCAGCCATTTGAGTAAATCATCTGCTGTAGTTGCTACTTTCTTACCAAGATTTTTAGAAAGATTAAGTCCTTTTGCTCCCAATTGTTCTGCCTGTTTTACGACTCGGCTAATTTTTGCAGAAAGCTCTGCAACCAGAGAACTTCCTCCCGTAAAGTAGGCAATAACAGCATCCAATATCAACTCAAATACGACCGCTCCAAGAAAGTATGCCCAAAAATATTCGTTCAGGCTTAGGAATTTCTTTTTCAGGCCAGAGAGAAATGCAGAGACCTCTTTCCAAATTTTGCTATCACTAAAAAGAGATGTAATCCCTTCCAATATTTTTGTAGATTTTTCTGCAAATAAATCCACAAAATCTTCTATAAATTCTAATTTCTCCTGATGTTTTGCTAATTCTACAAGGCTTGTCTTTTCATTCTCGAGAAAAGGAATATTATCTACCACCATTGCAAGAAGCAAAATAATGAGTTGTCCTAATGAAATAAGTCCGTTCAGAATTCCACATAGAAAAGCATTCATTTTGGCAAGCTCAATCCCAACTTTTTCTTTGATGAAGTTGGCAATTTGTTTTACAGAACCTAATATTTGTTTGAAAATTATTTTTAGCTTATTGTAAACATTTTTAATGCTTTCAGGAATATAATCTTCTATCAAATTCTTCACATAGAAAACTATGGCAAAGAAAATGTCATCCGTAATATCAGGAGTTGCCTTGACAATATTGTAAACAACAGCGGTTGAAATTTCTTCAAAAGATTCTACAAATCCGGAAAGTTTACTCAATCCTTTATCTACAATATTCTGCCTGTTATTGCCTGTTATACTATCTGAATAGGTCATAAAAGCAGGAATAGGTAAAATTGGCTTGTAAGTATAAGACTGATAGCTGTTAGGATTTACAGGATTTGAATTACGGATATTCAAAAAATGCTTTTCGTAGTCATAATTTTCTTCTGTGAATTTCCATTTTTCAATCGCTTCAATTCCGCCTTTCAACCAGTCTGCCAATTGGTTGTTTGCAGAAAATATTTTTTTGTAAATCTGATTGATTTCGCTTTGTTCCGCAATTTCCAGATAAATGGCACCTTTCAGCAATGTGTAATTAAGATTTCTGTCTTTTGCAAGATTTTTCACGAATCCATTGAAACCCTTGAGGTTAGGATAGTCAGAAACAATACCCCGAAAATTAACTACTTGATTTTTACCGGAAATTCTTATAAAAAAAGCTCTCGCTTCATCACTCATTTGACCCTGCAAGCCGTTCCGAAAAAATTACTTTTATCGGGAGAATCTTCTTCATAAAAGACTTTAAATTCTTTTGGAGCCGGCTTCTCTTTTTCATATTTGTCAAAAACTTCAACCCCACTTTTGCATAAAACAAAACTATATTTTATTCTCTCAATCTCATTTGTTTCAGGAATGGTGTCAAAATCTTCTGGAGGAACAATAAAAGTTTCAAAAAAGGCATCTTGTTTGCCAACAGGACTGTTAAGATTCCTGCTCAGTACATATTCTAATCTTTGCATCATAACTTTGAGTTTTTAAATTATGAGCCAAATGTAAATGCGGGTAACGCCAAAACTTGACGTTTTAAAAAATTGTTTAAAACAAATTTCTGGGCACAAAAAAACCGCAATAGAAATTCTATTGCGGTTGGGATTAATTTAAATTATAATTACTTCAAACTCTCAAAACTACGTTTGATAAAGTCTGTCAGTTCTTTTCCTTTCAAAAGATTCTGAGATAATTTTGCCAGATCCAAAGCCTGATTGATCATCGCACTTTTCTCTTCCGCATTTTCTTTCTTCAATAATTCTCCAGCAAAATCTGAGTTTGAATTGACAACCAAATTATACATTTCCGGGAAACCGCCCATTCCGAACATTCCGCCACCGCCGGTCGCCTGCATATCTTTCATTCTTCTGATAAACTCTGGCTGAGTCAAAGTAAACGGTGCATCTGTAGAATCCAAGTCTTCCAACTGAACGGTGAACTTTTGATCATTGATAGATTCCTCGATGTTTTTCTTCAAAGCTTCTTTGTCAGAATCATTCAGTTTAGAAATAACAGGTTCGTCTTTTTTGATCAGATTATTAATGTGATCCGCATCCACTCTGGCAAAAGAAACATTTTCCTTAGAACTTTCCAATTTCTGGATCAAGTGCGGAACGATTGGAGAATCCAACAACAAAACTTCATAACCTTTATCTCTAGCAGAAGCGATGTAGCTGTGTTGCTCATCAGCATTGGTTGCGTAAAGAATCACGGTTTTTCCGTCTTTGTCGGTTTGAGTCGGTTTGATTTTCTCAACCAATTCATTCCAAAGATAATATTGACCTTCCGTCGTTGGATAAAGCGCAAATTTGTCAGATTTTTCATAGAATTTATCTTCAGAGATCATTCCGTACTCGATCACGATTTTGATGTCATTCCATTTCTTTTCGTAATCTTCACGGTTTTCATTGAATAATGAAACCATTTTGTCCGCCACTTTTTTCGTGATATAAGAAGAGATCTTCTTCACTGCGCCGTCAGCCTGCAAGTAAGAACGGGAAACGTTCAACGGAATATCCGGAGAATCGATCACACCTCTCAGCAACATCAAGAAATCTGGAACAATCCCTTTCACCTCATCCGTCACATAAACCTGATTTTGATACAACTGAATCTTATCTTTCTCAATATTAAGGTTATTCGCCAATTTCGGGAAGAACAAAACACCTGTCAAATTGAACGGGTAATCCACGTTCAAATGGATATGGAACAACGGATCCTCAAACTGCATCGGATACAATTCTCTGTAGAAATTGTTGTAATCCTCAGCTTTCAACTCACTTGGCGCTTTTGTCCACGCCGGATTTGGATTGTTGATGATATTGTCTACCTCAATAGTTTCTGGTTTTGCATCCTCAGCAGAACCTTCTGGCAAAGGCAAAGTTTCGGTTTTCTTCCCAAATTTAATTGGAATCTGATTGAATTTATTATACTTCGTCAAAAGCTCACGGATTTTGGATTCCTCCAAAAACTCCAAAGAATCCTCTGCAATATGAAGCACTATTTCCGTTCCTCTGTCAGATTTTTCCGTTTCTTCCAAAGTATATTCCGGACTTCCGTCGCAGATCCAACGAACTGCTTTGCTATCTTCTTTGTAAGACTTCGTGAAGATTTCCACTTTCTCAGCCACCATAAATGCCGAATAAAATCCAAGACCAAAATGTCCGATAATTCCCGCATCTTTCGCAGAATCCTTATATTTTTCAAGGAATTCCTCTGCACCTGAAAATGCAACCTGGTTGATGTATTTCTCCACTTCCTCGCCCGTCATCCCAAGACCTTGATCTTTAATTGTAAGCGTTTTCGCCTCCTTATCAATCTTCACCTCGATGATCGGATTGCCATAATCCACTTTCGCTTCACCAATTACCGTCAGATGTTTCAACTTCGTCGTTGCATCCGTCGCGTTGGAGATCAATTCACGAAGAAAGATTTCGTGATCACTGTAAAGAAACTTCTTGATCAGCGGAAAAATATTCTCCACCGACACATTAATACTTCCTGTTGACATATTTATATTATTTTTTGTTTTATTTAAAATTCAAATTCCCGAATCATTATCATTTATCGATTATCAGTCATAATTTGGGCGACTGCCAAAAGCCAAAGCTTTCCCCACGCTATTTTGTCACCGGGCTATCCGCTGCAATCTTTTGCTTTTCACGATTTGTCATCAGTTGACGCATTTCCCAAGCAAAAGGATTTCCACTACTATCCCTGTCGCGGGTTTCCACAGTCCCTCAACATTTCTCAAAAAAAAGACCATCCAACAAATAATGACAAATTGTCGCTTAGATTATTACTAATTATTCAATCAGAAACAAAATTATCAGGATTACATTCAGAATATTTAAGCATTGCAGGGATGAACCTGCCGAAGCCTTTTATCAGTAAAAGGGATGAGTCAATTGATTGTAAACATATCGTAATTTGGTTATAAACACCAACTTGATTATTAAAATCAATAACTCTGTTGGTAGTAATACCCAACTTGATTGGTTAAAACAACCAACTAAATTGGTTAAGAAACTGTGGTAAGTTGGTGTTAAAAACCAACTTAGTTACCATTTATTGTTATTTACTTGGTTAAGATAACCAAGTAAGTTGGTCATCTTAACCTGTTTTTATAAAAACCCAAAAACAAAACGTCATCAACCTTTCTGTTCACAGATGAGTTTGAAGTTTATGCTGAGCTCGTCGAATTACTATTGCGAACCTTGAATAATCTTTGCGGGCTTCGCGTTAAAAAACCTAAGTAACCCTTGTGAACCTTGTGTAAAAACTTTGAGCTCTTTGTGGTTAAAAAAATTCCTTACATTTACTTTCATCAAGACAAATCCAAAATGCGCCACCAAATCCAAAATCAAAACCCTGATTTCAAGAACATTACCTTCGATTCCAACTCAGAAAATTATGTTTTTGAAAAAGACGGCCTGGAACTAAAATCAAAATACACCAGCGAAGACGTCAAAAACAAAGACATCAAAGCCGGCTCGGCAGGGATCGCGCCTTTTCTTCGTGGCCCCTACTCTACAATGTATGTTCAGAAACCTTGGACAATTCGCCAATACGCAGGATTTTCCACAGCAGAAGAATCAAATGCTTTTTACAGAAGAAATCTTCAGGCCGGACAAAAAGGTCTTTCCGTAGCATTCGATTTGGCAACGCATCGCGGTTACGATTCCGACCACGCAAGAGTTGTCGGTGATGTTGGAAAAGCAGGCGTTGCGATAGATTCGGTTGAGGATATGAAGATTTTGTTTGACCAAATTCCATTAGACGAAATCTCAGTTTCAATGACGATGAACGGTGCAGTTTTACCAATTCTTTCTTTTTATATTATCGCTGCAGAAGAACAAGGAATCTCGATGGACAAGCTTTCCGGAACGATTCAGAATGACATTTTGAAGGAATTTATGGTTCGGAACACTTACATCTATCCACCAACACCTTCAATGAAAATCATCGCCGATATTTTCGAATACACTTCCAGAAATATCCCGAAATTCAACTCAATTTCGATTTCAGGTTATCATATGCAGGAAGCTGGTGCAACGCCGGTTTTGGAAATGGCCTACACATTAGCCGACGGTTTAGAATATGTACGAACCGGAATAAAAGCCGGAATGAACGTCGATGATTTTGCGCCGAGATTGTCCTTCTTTTGGGCCATCGGGATGAATCATTTTATGGAAATCGCGAAAATGCGCGCGGCAAGATACATTTGGGCAAATCTTCTGAAACAATTCAATCCTCAGAATCAAAAATCCTTAGCCTTAAGAACGCATTCGCAAACTTCTGGCTGGAGCTTGACAGAGCAAGAACCTTTTAATAATATCACCAGAACAACAATTGAAGCGTTGTCTTCAGCTTTGGGCGGAACGCAATCCCTGCACACTAACGCTTTGGATGAAGCAATCGCTTTACCAACAGACTATTCAGCGAAAATTGCGAGAAATACGCAGATTATTCTTCAGCAGGAAAGCGGAATCTGTGACGTTGTTGACCCGATGGGCGGAAGTCATTTGATTGAAACTTTAACCCAACAAATGATTGATGAAGCAATGAAATTCATAGATGAAGTGGAAAAAGAAGGCGGAATGACCAAAGCCATCGAAGCCGGAATCCCAAAAATGAGAATCGAGGAAGCATCAGCCATCAAACAGGCAAAAATAGATAGCGGAGAAGAATTTATCATCGGCATCAATTCCTTCAAATCAGATTTAAAACAAACCGAGATCGAAATCCTCGACATCGATAATACGGAAGTTCGCAGAAAGCAAATTGAAAGATTGGAAAAAATAAAAGCCGAACGCAACACAGAATCGGTTGAAGAGATTTTAAATAAAATTCGAGAAACAGCAAAAACCGGAACTGGAAATCTTCTGGAATTGTGCATCGAAGCCGCTCGCAGAAGAGTCACACTCGGCGAAATGAGCGATGCGATGGAAGAAAGTTTCGGACGTTACAAAGCCAATATCAGAACCATATCAGGAGTTTACGCGATGAATGCAAGCAAAAATGAATACTTTGAAAAAGCAGTTGCTTTAAGTCAGAAATTTGAAGACCAGGAAGGAAGACGACCAAGAATTATGGTAGCAAAAATGGGACAAGATGGTCACGACCGTGGCGCAAAAGTAGTAGCAACTGCATTTGCAGATATGGGATTTGATGTTGACGTTGCACCACTTTTCCAAACGCCGGAAGAAGTGGCGAAGCAGGCTGTGGAAAATGACATTCACATTTTGGGCGTTTCATCTCTGGCAGCAGGTCACAAAACTTTGGTTCCTCAAGTGGTGGAAGAATTGAAAAAACTCGGTGCAGATGATATTACAATCGTTGTCGGTGGTGTAATTCCGCAACAAGATTATGAATTTTTGTATGCAAACGGCGCGCATCATATTTTCGGACCGGGAACTAATTTGCCGAAAAGTGCTGTAGAGATTTTGGGGAAATTTTTGAAATAGCATCTCTATTTATTGCATTATATTTTACCTTTACAAATAATTAAAAGCACAAATACTTAAAAAAATGACTTTTTCTAAAAAAACCGTTTACATTATTTTATTTTTTTTATCCTCTAACTTTTTTGCTCAGGATGGAAAATTGGACCTTAGTTTTGGCAATAATGGCATCGTAAAAACGGACATCAATAATATGATTCAAGCATTCCATCAATTGGTGGTTCAAAATGATGGAAAAATAATCATATTGGGAGAAAGCTCCACAGGAACAACAGCCGGTCGCGATGCTTTTTTGCTGCGCTACAATCTTGACGGAACGGTAGATGCCACATTTGGCATCAATGGAATAGTGACAACGCCTACAATTATAAACGATGTTTTGCAAACTGCAAAAATTCAGACTGACGGAAAGATTATTGCAGCAGGATATACCAACGATGGCGATTTTTTGGTTTGCCGTTTTACATCGAACGGTGTTCCGGATTCCACTTTTGGGAATAATGGGATCGTAATTACCAATTTTATTGTTGGGATTCCCAAAGACAGTGTAGATAGAGCCAATTGTATCGCTATACAGAGTGATGGGAAAATCCTTGTTGGTGGTATTGCGAAATATTACGGCAACTATCCTTACGCTATTGTAAGATACAATATCGACGGAACTTTGGACGAGAGTTTCGGAATTGGGGGGAGAACCTTAATTGACCACAATTATTATGTAGCAACCGGATCCAAAGAAATCAATGATATATTGATAATGCCAGACGGAAAATTCTATGCGGTCGGAGAAGTTGGAAACTCTTCGGCTTCGCCTTATAATGATCAAACCATTGTCAAATTCAACAGCAATGGAAGCATAGACAAAACTTTCGGCATTAATGGCGTTCGATTTTTTGATGCCAATATCAATAGTAAATTTGTTTCGGGAAAATTGCAGCCCGACGGAAAATTAGTTCTTGCAGGCAACGCATCGGTAAGCATTTTCTTAGCAAGGTTCACACCCAACGGCGTTTATGACAACACTTTCAGTGATGATGGGAGAACAACACCAAATCTTGGTTCATCTGCTACTTTCGCAGAAACTGCCCTATTGCAAAACGATGGGAAGATTATCTTTTCGGGAATTATGTTTGGAAGCGATTCCAGATACCAGCCTTTTGTTACAAGATACCTAAGTAACGGCATTCTGGATAATACTTTTGGAACAAATGGCATTGCTAAAGCTTCACCTATTACAGTTACTCAAGGTGGCGGATTTTCCGCTTTTCAACCTAATACTGGAAAGATCATTGTAGGAGGCGATTTCCCCAATAACACTTGGGATTTGTATCTATTCCGCTTAAACGCAAGCAATCTATCAACGGAAAACACCGAGAATGTAAGATTCTCTTTAGTTCCAAATCCTGCACAAAACTACATCAGCATTGTTGGAAAGGAGAATGAAAAATTAGATTATCAAATCCTAGATCTGACTGGTAAAATTGTAAAAAGCGGAATAATCTTTACTGCTCAGAAATTGAATATTCAGAATCTGGAAAAAGGAAATTATGTTATTACATTTCAAAATAAGAACGGTGTAATCAATTCGGTTAAATTGATTAAAAACTAATTAAACCAACTACTTCTTCGCATTAGCATTTACATAAGCCAAAACCCAATTTGTTTCTTCCGCATTCAATTTTGCTTTTGGAGCCATTCTTGCCATAATAGGCTGCCAGTCTGCAATTGTAAATTCTGACGGTGAAGGTAAACCGTGACATCTTCCACATTTCAAATTAAATAAGTCTTCTCCTTTTTTGAGCATTTCTTCTTTAGTAAGATTTGCTGTTGCTGTAGATACTGTCGGCGTAGTTACAGTCGGTGTAGCTGTCTGCGTTTTGCAAGAATAAACGATTACACCTAAAAGACACAAGCTGTATATGTATTTTTTCATTATTTTTGAATTTGATTTTCATCAAAAATAATTAATTTGAACCCAGTTTGTAACTGTCTGTTCTAATTTGTAACAATTCCAAATATGGCAAACCAATTCGGTATCGACGATTACATCAATGGAATCAAAGCGTCTGACAAACGGATTCTTGGTAAAGCCATTACGCTCATCGAAAGTAAAAAACCTGAACACAGAGATCTTGCCGATCAGCTTCTGAAAGCGATTTTACCATTTACCGGAAATTCAATCAGAATCGGAATTACGGGCGTTCCTGGCGCCGGGAAATCTACTTTTATAGAAACTTTTGGGAAATTGGCGATTGAAAAAGGAAAAAAAGTAGCTGTCTTAGCTGTCGATCCAAGTTCTTCTATCAACAAAGGAAGTATTCTCGGCGACAAAACAAGAATGGAAGAACTGGCGAAAGATCCAAATGCGTTTATCCGCCCGAGCCCGAGTTCCGGCTTTCTTGGCGGCATTGCAAATACAACCTTTGAAAGTTTACTGATTTGTGAAGCAGCTGGTTACGATTATATTTTGATCGAAACCGTTGGTGTTGGTCAAAGCGAAACTTTGGTAAATGATATTACCGATGTTTTTCTTTTTCTGAAAATAATCGGCGGCGGTGACGAACTTCAAGGGATCAAACGTGGGATTATGGAAATGGCAGATTTGATTTTCATTAATAAAGTCAATTCTGAAAACCTTGCAAAAGCTAAACTTACGAAAACCGAATTATCCAGAGCCCTACAATTTATCACAGCGAAAGAAAAAGACTGGAAAGTTCCAATTATTCTTGGTTCTGCTTTGGAAAACGAAGGTCTTTCTGAAACATTCGAAAAGATTGAAAACTTTATTTCTCTTAAAAATAAGAACGGAACTTTTATAGAAAATCGAAAAACTCAAGCTGAAAAGAGATTTGAATTTTGGGTTAAAGAATATATCCTTGAAAAAGCTAAAAGAGAAAACTCCTTAGAAAACTCCTATTTAGAATACAAGAAAAATTCGTCTGAACTTAATTCAAATTCAAGTTCTGAAGCCAGGGAATTCGTAAAAAAATTATTCGGGAATTAGTTATTTTGCAGCTGAAATATTTCCGTCAAAACTTATTGGCTGTCTGTTATTAGAGCTAACTGATAAGAATGCACTCCCGTTTTTAAAGATCTCCAGATTGAAAATATAATTTTCTTTTTGATCTCTCGGCGTAATCACAAAAAGCGAATTTCCTTTTTTGGTGACCGATTGTTTTACTGTGAATTCTTTAGACTCGATTTTGATTCCGCCGTTATTTGCGTCTCCGGGAGTAGCACTAAAAGCTCTTCCAAAATAAGGCAAGGCAACGCTGAACAAATCCTTTTTTAAATTAAAACCATTGCCCGGATCAAGATTCAGAATACGCGTTCCGGTCGAACCCGGCATAGAATTCATCACGTTGATGACATCATAATTTGTTGGAAAAGCTTTGGTTGCGTTAAAATCAAATTCTTTCTTTTCAACAACAGAATTCAAAGTTGTTGGTTCCAGATAAATTTGGCTTCCGCAACTTACTGTCATCAGGGCTAAACTGAATATTAAGATTAAGGATTTCATTTTCAAATTTTTATAAAGATAATGCAACAAAAATGATGCAACTTTTAGATTCAATAAAAACGGAAAAGTTAATGGCTGTGTTCCAATTCTTTTCTGGAATCGCTGAAAAGTTTCAATATTTTGTCTTCTTCATTTTCCCAGCAAAGTTCATCAGAAGCCACATTCAGGTTATGAAGATAATAGGCTTTACCGTTTTCCAAAACCAGATTTATTTTCTCGGCAAGATGTTCTGGCGAATGATTTTCTATGATCTCACCCACTTCAAAAGACTTAACAATATTTGTCATTTCAGGGAAATTAGAAACCACGACAGGCACTCGTGATTGGATATAATCTGAGATTTTATTTGGTAAAGAATAATAATAACTGAGTCCGTTGTTTTCTTCGATACTTAATCCTACATCGGCTTTTGGCGTAATTTCCCGGAGTTCCGCAGGTGATAGCTTACCAAGGAATTTTATTTTCTGCTCAATTCCAGATTGTTTAGCCAATGCCCAAAATTCGCATTCCAACGGTCCGCCTCCAGCAATCCAAAGTTCCGCATTTTCAATCCATTGCATTGCAAGAATTGCCTTATCAATTCCACGGGAATAATTGAGCCAACCTTGATACAGAATTATTTTTTTTGAATTTTCTTTCGTTCCGGTGAATTCAATTTTTCTGGGCAGATTATTGATGACAACCGGCTTATTGATTTCATATTCTTTTACAAACCAATTAGCGTATGAATTACTCGCCGTAATCATTCGTTTGATCTTTGGAATAAATGTCTTTTCGATTTTCTTCCAGACGTGTTTTACCCAACGACCCTGGATTGTTGGCATTTCTGTAAAGATCTCGTGGCTGTCAAAGATGATTGGAATCTTGAGTTTCTTAGAAATCAGATAATTTGGCATAAGGGTTTCCAAATCATTGGCCAATAAAATGGTCTTATTGTCAGCATGTTTTAGAAGTTCTTTATATAGTTTTCTTTGGAATTCTATGTAAGCAAAACGTAAGATTTTCGATTTTAATTCGATTCTGAAAAAGGGATAAGGCCGTTCCATATCCGGCGTCCCAAGCCAATTACACCCAATAAGAACAGGTTCATAACCATTATCATAAAGTGTTTTACATACCTTCTCCACACGCTGGTCGGTATATAAGTTGTTGAAAACACTTACGATTACTTTCATTTTAATTCTTTTTCAAAATATTATATATCTGAATTAAAGCAAGAATTCCATTTGGAATAATGATTGGCCAAAGCATTCCGCTATAAATTCCATAGATTACAAAACAGATGCAGCCCAATAAATTGATGGTTCTTATCGTTTTAATATCTTTCAGCAGAAAACTGGCAACAACAAAAGCTGAAGCTAAATAACCAACATATTCCGACCAATTATTCATTAATATTTATTAAGGATTACAAACCTAAACAATTTTTAAAAAAATCAGGTCATAAAGTCCATTTTTTTCTGATGGCAATCTATTTGCAAACAAATATTTAAATTTTACAATAAATAATTGTAGGATTTATCATAAAAAACATAACTTAGTGTATAATTTTTAATTATGGATTATAAATTTTCAGACGGTTTGAACCGCGTGTTCAAGCAAAGCAAAAATGAAGCAAGGCGTTTGCAGAGTGAATTTCTGAATACTGAACATTTCCTTTTAGGAATCATCAAAACTGAAAATTCTGCGAAAGAGATCCTCGAAAGTCTAAGTGCGGATCTTACCCAAATAAAAAGAAAAATAGAAACCCTGAGTTCAGCAAACTCTAACCCGTTTACTGCAAATATGGGAAGCATTTCTTTTACAAAAATGGCAGATCAGGCTGTAAAAAGGTCTGAGCTGGAATGTCGCCAATATCAATCTTCCGATATCAATACAGTACACCTTTTATTAGGCGTTCTTTATAAACAAGAAGATCCGACGGCTAATATTCTTCAGGCTTATGATATCGATTATGACGCTGTTCAAAAAGCATACAGAACGATGTTGAAAAATACAGATCAATTACCACAGAACAGTGCGTACGATGATGATGAGGAGAAAGAGGAACCATACAGTCAGATGAAAAAACCATCGGGAAATCTTGGTGCTCAGAAAAGCAAAACACCGACGTTGGATAACTTCGGTCGTGATTTGACTTCTCTTGCAAGAGATGGAAAACTGGATCCTGTTATCGGTCGTGAAAAAGAAATCGAAAGAGTTTCTCAGATCTTATCAAGAAGAAAGAAAAACAATCCGCTTTTGATAGGTGAGCCAGGTGTTGGTAAATCAGCAATAGCAGAAGGTTTGGCTTTGAGAATTCAGCAGAAAAAAGTTTCAAGAGTTCTGTACGGTAAACGTGTTATTACTTTAGATCTTGCAAGCTTAGTTGCCGGAACCAAATATCGTGGACAATTCGAAGAGAGAATGAAAGCGATTATGACAGAATTGGAGAAAAACCGTGATGTCATTCTTTTCATTGATGAGTTACACACAATCGTTGGCGCAGGAAGCTCTACCGGAAGTTTGGATGCTTCCAATATGTTCAAACCTGCTCTGGCAAGAGGAGAAATCCAATGTATTGGTGCTACGACTCTTGACGAGTACAGACAATATATCGAGAAAGATGGAGCCTTGGAACGTCGTTTCCAAAAAGTAATGGTGGAGCCAACTACAGTTGACGAAACGATTCAGATTCTTCATCAAATCAAAGATAAATATGAAGATCATCACAATGTTCATTACACAGATGAAGCCATACAGGCTTGTGTGAATTTGACAGCGAGATATATTACAGACAGATTCCTTCCGGACAAAGCGATTGATGCGATGGACGAAGCTGGATCAAGAGTTTATATCAAAAATATGAAAGTTCCTTCCGAAATCATCGAACACGAAACGCGCATCGAAGAAGTGAAGGAATTGAAACAACAAGCGGTGAAAGCTCAGGATTATCTTGAAGCAAGAAAGCTTAAGGATGAAGAAGAAAGACTTCAGATTGAACTTAATCTTGCTCAGGAACAATGGGATAAAGATGTCAAAGAGAAAAAAGAAGAAGTGACCGAAGAAAGTGTTGCGGAAGTTGTCTCTATGATGAGTGGCGTTCCGGTAACGAAAGTTGGTAAAAATGAGCTTGATAAACTAGCTCAGATGGATGAAAAGTTAAATGGAAAAGTAATCGGCCAGGAAGACGCTGTGAAAAAAGTGGTGAAAGCTATCCAAAGAAACAGAGCTGGTCTTAAAGACCCGAACCGTCCAATTGGAACATTCATTTTCCTTGGAACAACTGGTGTTGGTAAAACGGAATTGGCCAAAGTTATGGCTCGCGAATTATTCGACTCAGACGAAGCTTTGATTAGAATCGATATGAGTGAGTATATGGAAAAATTCGCAGTTTCCAGATTGGTTGGTGCGCCTCCGGGATACGTTGGATACGAAGAAGGCGGACAATTGACGGAAGCGGTAAGAAGAAAACCTTACGCAGTCGTTCTTTTGGACGAAATCGAGAAAGCGCATCCGGATGTTTTCAACATTTTGTTGCAGATTTTAGATGAAGGTTTTGTAACTGATTCATTAGGTAGAAAAATTGATTTTAGGAATACAATCATTATTCTGACTTCGAATATCGGAACCAGAGACCTGAAAGATTTCGGCGACGGCGTAGGATTCGGAACAAATGCGAAGAAAACCAATACCGATGCTAGAGCAAGATCTACGATTGAAAATGCTTTGAAGAAAGCCTTTGCTCCTGAATTCCTGAATAGAATCGACGATATTATTATTTTTAATTCTCTTCAACAACAAGATATCAAGAAAATTATCGATTTGGAATTATCCAAATTGTATGGCAGATTGGAAAAATTAGGATACAGAATCGAATTGACGGAAGAAGCAAAAGATTTCATCTCAGAAAAAGGATGGGATAAAGATTTCGGAGCAAGACCTCTGAAACGTGCTATCCAGAAATACATCGAAGATTTGTTAGCGGAAATGCTTGTCAATAAGCAATTTGGAGAAGGCGAAACAGTTGTTCTGAAAGTCAATGAAGCCAAAGATGGTTTGGAAGGTGAAACTGTAAAAGAAGAGCAAATCGTAAAATAGATCATTTCAAATTTATACAGACCACCTTTGCGGGTGGTCTTTTTTGTATCTTATGGAAGAATCATCTAAAGAATATTTGTTACAAAATATCCCTGGAATCACGAAAGAGGATATTGAAATTTTGTGGCCTTACACAACTTTGCGGAAGTTCAAATCCGGGGAAACTTACATCAGGCCGGGTGAAAATAATCAAAAGGTTTATTTCATTAAAAGTGGAATTGTTCGCGTTTATCATCTGGAAGCTAACGGCACAGAAAAGACCATTCTTTTTCACAATAAGAAGAGTTTTTTTGGGAATTATGACGGGATTATTTACAATCAGCCTTCAAGATACTTTTATCAATCCATCGGCGAAACAGAACTTTTTGAACTGACTTATGATGCGATTCATCTAGGTTCACAAAAAAGCTTGACCATTAATAATCTGCGGGCGAATATGTTCCTAACTATGATTGGAATTCTTTTGCAAAACATCGAAGATTTTGTACTTCTGAATCCGGAAGAAAGATATCAGAAACATCTGGAAGAAAATGCAAAAGTCTTGCAAAAAGTGCCTTCAAAATATATTGCTTCATTGCTGGGAATCACGCCAGTATCTCTTAGCAGAATAAAAAAAAGACTTTTTAAAGGAAATTAACAAACGTTAATTTTTGTTCCGAAAATTCATTTTATCTTTGCAGTCCTTAATAAGGTCCTCTAAAAAAATCTATCCAGACACGAATGATGATAAATAGGAGGACTTTATTTTTTTATAAGCCTACCACAAATCCCACACTCGGGATAAATCCTGTACTAAAAATACTACTTCTTTCCTTCCATAAAACATTGTACATCAATCCAAATTGTGCAAATGCATTATTTCCTATCGGTTGCATATAACCACCGCCGAGATAAAGTGCCGTTTCATCTGTATCAAACTTATACCCTGTAAATTTCTCTTCCGAATTAATGAAATATTGCTGAAGATTGGCACCTACAAAGAAAGAACGGGCAAAATAATAATTCATAAACGGACCAACGCCGAACATTGTCGATTTGTAAAAATCCGAAGTTTGCCATGAAACATTTCCGATAACGCCGCCTTCCAATTGGTCTGTGATTTTATAACCAACTCTCGGAGAAACCTGGAGATTAAAATAACTATCACTACCGAAACCAACGCCCAATCCGCCACCGAAAGTCCAGCGGTTTGTTTGAGTTCCGGAACTCATTGCAATTTGCGAAAAGCCTAGAACACTAATTAAAATTAAGGAAAGACTGAATAATTTTTTCATAATTAATGTGGTTTTTATGTTGACATTTTAATCGAAAGTTGAATCTTGCAGCCCGACTTGAACGGAAATCCTTTTTGCTGTGGGAAAAGCCTTGGCAAAAAGATTGGGAGTGGAAGGCGGATACAGCTGTCCAAATAATTGATACTAATACTATCGTTTTTATCAATCCTTAAAATTATGGTTTTTTTGCGAAAGTTTTAATTGTATTTTTGCATCCTCAAACTAAGAACTCCCGTCAAGAGTTTCGTAAAATTGAAATCAAATGAAAATAGTAGTTGGCCTCTCCGGAGGCGTAGATTCTAGCGTGACCGCTTATCTTTTGCAACAGCAAGGTCACGAAGTTATCGCACTTTTTATGCGAAACTGGAACGATGCATCGGTCACATTGGAAGATGAATGCCCGTGGATAGAAGACAGTAATGATGCGCTTCTCGTCGCACAAAAATTAGGAATTCCTTATCAGGTCATCGATATGAGCGAACTCTACAAGGAGCGAATCGTGGATTATATGTTTGATGAATATCAAAAAGGACGAACGCCAAATCCCGATGTTCTCTGCAATCGCGAAGTGAAATTCGATGTGTTTATGAAAACAGCTTTATCGCTTGGTGCTGAGAAAGTTGCAACCGGACATTATGCTCGTGTGACTTCTACTTTTGATGAAAATGGGAAGGAGATTTTTCACTTGCTTGCAGGTAAAGATAACAACAAAGACCAAAGTTATTTCCTTTGTCAATTGAGTCAAGACCAATTGTCGAAAGCGTTGTTCCCCATTGGAGAATTGACGAAACCGGAAGTGCGGGAAATAGCTAAAGAAATTGGATTGGTAACAGCGGATAAGAAAGATTCTCAGGGACTTTGTTTTATTGGTAAAGTGAGTTTGCCAACTTTTCTTCAACAACAGCTTGTTCCGAAGGAAGGTGAAATCGTAGAAATATTTAATGATTTTGCTGATTTTCATAAAGAAACGCCGACTTTTAATTCAAAATTAGAAGAGCTGGAATATCTGTCTGCGAAAATCAATTATAAAAAAGAGGACGGAAAAGTGATTGGCAAGCATCAAGGTGCGCAGTTTTTCACAATCGGTCAAAGTAAAGGTTTGGGAATTGGTGGTCACAAGGAATCTTGTTTCATCATCTGCAGAGAAATGGAAAACAACATCATCTTCGTTGGCGAAGGAAAAAATTTCCCCGGACTTTTCCGCAAAGCTTTGAAAATTGAAAATGCCGAATTGCATTGGGTTCGCGAAGATTTGAGATTGAAAAACGGCGAATCTATGGAAGTGATGGCAAGAATCCGTTACCGACAGAGTTTGGAAAAAGCAACCATTCATCAATTCGAAAATGGAGTTTATATGGAGTTTGAAAATCCGCAGTCTGCGATTGCTGAAGGGCAATTTGCGGCTTGGTATCTGGATGATGAGTTGATTGGAAGTGGTGTGATTGCTTAGAAATAAATTGAATTAAATAGTTGAACAGGCTTCGCAAAATTTTCGTGAAGCCTGTTTTTAATTTCCGGCCAGCCAATCTTTAAATTCCTTCACACGATCTCTACTCACCGTAATTTCTTCATCCGGCTGAAACTCCAACTCCACTTTATAATTCGGGGAAGTATGAATATTTTTGATGTAATCTGAACTGATGATAAATTGTCTGTTCACCCGGAAAAATTTCGATGATTCCAGAACATTTTCCAATTCGTCCAGTGTAAAGTCTGTTGGGAAGTTACGCTCTTTAGTTTGAAGATAAACGATTTTATTTTCGCTGTAGAAACAACTCACTTCATTAATTGAAACAACCTTCAAATTATAACCGATTTTGACCAAAATCCTGGAAAGCGTAGCCTGTTCTTTTTTAACGATTTGTCTGATTTCCTGTGAATTAACAGCGCCTTGTTCCGGTAAGAACGATTTGAATTTCTCAATCGCTTTTGCCAAATCTTCTTCTTCAATCGGTTTCAGAAGATAATCGATGCTGTTGAGTTTGAAAGCTTTCAAGGTATATTGGTCAAACGCGGTCGTATAAATGATAAAAGCCTTGGTAGAAACTTTATCAAAAATATCAAACGACAATCCATCTCCAAGAACAATGTCCGAAAAGATCAGTTGCGGATGTTCATTTTCCTGAAACCAATCGACGGATTCTTCCACAGAATTAAGGCTCGCAACTACTTCTAAATCAGCAAATAAGCCTAACAATTTTTCAAGCCGTCTGACTGCCGGTTTTTCGTCTTCGATGATTATCGTTCTTATCATTTTTATAGTTTATTTTATTTGATTCGAAATTAGGGAAATTATTATTTTTCTTTGTCCATTAATTCTCGAATCTTTCTCTCTTCCCAATTTTTTCCGAGGACAAATTGAGGAACAAAAACACTCAATCCGTGCGCCAGCAAACCTATTCCCCAGAAAAATAAAGTGACGAAATTTTCGAATTTAAAATAACTTTCTCCGGGTTTTAGATTTTGGATATTAATAAATACAATCAACAGATTTACAAGAATATAAATTGTCAAATGGATATAAAATCCTTTTAGCTTTTTCACTCTTTTCTTAGCTTCAAGGTATTTGATTTCGCTTTTATCTTTGATAATTTCCATCGTTTAGTTTTTTGAGTTCTTTGTTAATCATATCATTTTCCCAATCGGAGTTGAAGAAAAACAACTTAATACCTTTGATAGCGAGAATCAATCCCCAAATGATAAAAATCCAGGAAACCCGCATCTCTCCTAGGTTTTGTGGAAACCCGTGTTTGAAAAACTTAATCCCATAAACGATTCCGAACACAATTGCGAAAACCAAAATCCCAGTATAGAATTTTTTGATTTTTCTTACTCTTTCCACAGCCATTTCGTAACGTGGATTTTCTTTATTAATAATTTCCATTTTATTAGTTTTTAAGATTATTTTGATTGTTCATTATTTCCCGAATCTTGTTTTCTTCCCAGTTTTTACCTGTAAAAAGATAGATTGAATATCCAAAAATGCTGATTCCAAATCCAACTACTGGAAACCAAAACCAATGAAAGTCGGGATTAGTTTTCAAGTTGATAAAAATGAGATAAGGCATCAGAATAAAGCATCCGGCAAGCATTATGTAAAAAGCTTTTATTTCTTTCATTCGTGCTTTGGCCAGCTTCAGTTTTAGTTTCTCAAAATCAGTTTCCATAGCTAATATTTTTTGAAGTCATCTTTGCGAAGAATCTCCTGTATTTTCTTTTCTTCCCAGTTTTTACCGATGGCAAAAACGTTCATTCCATGAGCTGCTAATCCAATTCCCCATCCTAACATTGGCCAGTAGAACCAGATTTCTGTTGGAGAAGTGAGCAGATTGATAATTGCCAAAAATGGAATTATAATGCAATATGAAATTAAATTTCCGTAGAAACCTTTCAGTTCTTTTACTCTTTTTACCGCTTTTTCGTAAGCGACATTTTCAGTGGTTTGTGAGGTGTAAGTTGTCATTGTTTGGGTATTTTTTTCTATTAATATTGGTATTTTTACTTTGAAGTGTTCTTCTGATTTTTCTATATAAACATTGTCTTTGGTTAGAAGTGCGTAACGCTGAACGATGTTTGACAGACCAATTCCTGCACTTTCTGTGAGTTGTTCTCTTACCTGAAGATTATTTTCGATACAGAGAAATTTCCCTTCCGTGAAGACTCTGATATTCAACGGTTTCGAGGATGTGGCGAAATTATGCTTGATACAGTTTTCCAGTAATAATTGTAATGAAAGCGGGACAACCAGTTTCTTGAAATCATCAGGATTAACATCAAAAGTGAAATTCACGCTGTCTTCAAATCTGGTTTTCAGAAGATTGCAATATATTTTAGCAAATTCTATCTCGTCTTCCACTTTTACCATTTCCTTGTCTTTTTGTTCTAAAACATATCGGTAGATTTTCGACATCGATGTTGTGAACTTCTGCGCCTGTTCCGGATTTTCATCAATCAAAGCGGTCAAAACATTCAACGAATTGAAGAGGAAATGCGGGTCCAATTGATTCTTCAAAGATTCGAATTGGGCATTGGCAGATTTTGCGATGAGTTTCTGCTCTACAACTTCTTTTTTGGTGTTCTTTTTCAGTTCCTCCATAAAGCCTTTGGCGTGAAGGAAAGCTGAAATCATCAATGCAAAATTTATCATAAACCAATTGGTAAAAGTATATTTTCCGGAAAAAATATCTTCTGGAGTAGCCACTTTTTGAATGACCACATAGTTCATATAATTACACGCATAAACCATTATGAAGTTGACAATCAATGTTGCTATGATTCCAAGAATGGTTCTAAGTCTGGTTTGTTCTGTCCACGAAAGTTTTTTATTGAGAAAATCATTCACATAACCATTACTCAAGCCTAATCCGAATGCATACATTGCCGAAATTAGCAAGTTGTAACCAAAGCTTTCCAAAGTTTTTTCATTTGAGAAAAACGTGAAGAAAAAAATGGATGAACCAAGTGTAATCCAGGTTAGCGTTATTAATGGTTTCTTATTCATATTTTAATTTCTTGGTTCAAAATTAGGACAGAAAGAAAAGTTAGGCAATTATATATGACCGAATTGTTAAAAAATCCTACTGAACTGTAAAAAGTACCGCTCGGAATCTTAAATTTTTGATAAGATTGAGCTTGGTCACTCAAAAAGGAACATCTTTTGCTGAGGAAAAAATATTAATCTTTAATGATATGAAGAGAAACGTAGAAATCATCTTTGCCGGAATCTTCGGGACAGCAGCTGTTCTGGGTGTTTTGGTGGCGAGAAAATATTTAAGAAACAGAGTTTACAACAGCGATTATTCTGACCATCATCTATTATTCGGGAATTCCAAAAGAAGTCCTTATGCAGCCGTGGATGACGGCGTAGAGTTAGACGCATTTTTATGACACACACTATTTAATTATACAGATTTCCGGTTCTCACGAGCCGGATTTTTTTGTGGAAAACTTTCCGGAATTTTAAGAGAGATTTTATTTTTCAAATGATAATTTTGAAAATAATATTTCCAATCAATTTTAACGCAAAGGCAGAAGTTTCTATTTCAAAGCTTCCGTAAGTCGCAAATATTTGCGACTTAATATGAGTTTAATGACACTTTAATTTGTGCCTTTGCGTTATTTTTTTCCACTACAAAATGTCAGATTTCATCGCAAAAGGGCAAGGCGCTCAACGAAATGTCGTCAACAAATTTGACCGATTCACATACGAACCGGAAGATTTTGAATTGGATAAAATCAAAACGCAGGTCACAGAAGTTTTCCCGAAAAGCATCATCAATATTGTAAAAAGTCCGGACTTACCGATGGATTATTCTATGAATCCGTACCAAGGTTGCGAGCACGGCTGTTCCTATTGTTTCGCCCGACCAACACACGAGTTTTGGGGCTACAGCGCAGGCGTCGATTTCGAAAGAAAACTGATGGTTAAGAAAAATGCGCCCGAACTTATGGAGAAGACATTTCAAAAAAAATCTTACGTTCCAAAACCGATTATGCTTTCCGGAAACACCGATTGTTATCAGCCGATTGAAAGACAATTTGAAATCACGAGAAAACTGTTGCAAGTTTGTTTGGATTACAGACATCCGGTTTCTATTATTACAAAGAATGCTTTGATTCTAAGAGATTTGGATATACTCGAAAAAATGGCAGAAAAAAATCTGATTTCTGTTAATATGAGTATTCCGACAATTAATGAAGATTTGAGAAGAGTAATGGAACCACGAACTTCAACTGCAAAAAACAAATTGAAAGCCATCGAAGTTTTATCCGAGAAAAATATTCCCGTCAACGTGATGATTGCACCAGTAATTCCAGGATTGACGAGTGATGAAAGTCTCAATATAATGAAAGCCGTTTCCGAAGCTGGCGCCAGAAGTTGCGGCTATACTTTGGTAAGACTAAATGATACTGTTGAGCCAGTTTTTATCCAATGGCTGGAAACACATTTCCCCGACAGAAAAGATAAGGTTCTGAATCTCATCCGCTCTATGCGAGGTGGAAATCTAGGCGAGAAAAGATATTTCCAGCGTTATCAAGGCGAAGGAAATATTGCAGAGATGATTCATAAAACTTTTGAAATTGGGAAGAAGAAATTTTTTGCAAATCAGGAGAGAGCAAGTTTGACGACTGAGCATTTCACGGGAAGCAGAACGCAACAATTGCGATTGTTTTAGATCAAAACCACCTTCTACTGTAATTCAAAAGTGGTTTTATTTAATATGATTTATTATTTCAAAATCTTATAAGTAGTGTAATCTTTAAAAGTTTTCAATTCATAAACTTCTTGTTTATCAGCATCTATAATCCTGATATTTTCTAAAGGAACATTTTGACAGTGAATAAAATTAATAAATTTACCTGCATTAAACTTCCCTTTTACAATTATATCAAAGCCTTTTTCTACTTCTAAAGAACTGTACCATTCCCAATCTTTGATTCTTTGAAATTTACTAATTGTTGATTTGACACTATACAATAACTCATCATACTTTTTATTATCATCATCTAATTGCATAATTTTATTTACAATTCCTTTGGGTAATAATTGTTCCCATTTTGAGTCTTCATAATCTAAATTTCTATTTTTCAAAATTGTTAAAACTGCATTCTTAAAATTATCTAATACTTCTTTATAATGGGGGATATTTCTAACTCTAACAATCTGATAGCCTTTTAAAGGTTTTTCTCCTTTTATGTTATACTGTATTTGTGCTTGTTCTGTCATAATTTTATTTTTTTATAATTACTGCTTTCTCATTAAATATTTTTTCAAAATCTTCTAATTTAATAGAATAAGAAGCTCCTTGATTTATCGGTAAAGGGTCTCGCAAAAACACTCTCCCTTTTTCCATTTTTTCAAATACAACAGCGTGACTACCAAATTCATCCGTATTAATACTTACTACTGCTTTGTCTCCCTCTTCAAGTTTTGTTAATAATGTTGGAAGTTCTATTTCTGAATCTTTAATTACCGTTACTTCATCTATTCTTTTAAAATCCAATGCTTCCGGAATATCTAAAATTGAAGCTCCATCTGCATCTGTTTTTAAGGCTCTCGCTAATTCATCTTCTGTTCTTACAATTTTTTTATCATTAAGAACCATTCTTAAAGAAGTTGCAGCACAGGTATTGTTAGCAGACTGTCCAAAAACTTTAGTTTCACTTATCCACCTTTCAATTTTAATTCCTGCATTTTCGGCAAACGTTTTATTAATATCGCCCGCACCTTTCTGTAGCTTTCTTCCTTTCAGAATTACTTCCTCAATATCTTGTGCTTCCTCTACTAAATCATCTGCTTTAGAACCATTTTTTGCTCCGGTCAAAAGTTCCTCAATAAACTTAACAAAACCTTTAAATCCTTTTGCACAGGCTTTTAAAATTAAAAAACCGCTTTCTACTGTATTTCAAAAGTGGTTTTATTAGAAAATTAAGTTACTCTTCTATTGGAAAAACTTGTTTTACAAATTTTAAGAGTTCGTCAACGGTTTTAAATTTTTTTTCCACAGGGATTTGACCAGTGAAATAATCTAAATATTGAATCCAATTTAAAGTTACCATTTTCTGGTATGCCAACTGTTAAGGAATCTGTTATTTTATGAAATTGAGTAGCGTATCCCAATTCTTCTAGTTTTTTTGAAATTTCTATATAATTCATAATTAATCCTCTATAGGAAAAACCTGTCTTACAAATTTTAAAAGCTCTTCAACTGTTTTGAATTCTTTTTCTGTTGAAATCTGACCAACTAAATAATCGACTGTCAATTTATTTGACAGAGTAATACCGAATGTTTTATTTAAAACAAATGTACCATCGATAGGTCCTGAATCTCCTTTAATTCCAGAAAATAATATTCCATTTTTTTGATAGCAATAGTATCCTAAACTCTCTAACTCTTCTTGTACTTTATTAATGTTCATATTTTAATTTTTAATTTTTAAACCAAAACGCATATTTACCTGTTCTATTCCAAGCAGTTTCAAAATCTTCAAGTTTTATAGTTGCCTTTACTCCTTGTCCTTTTGAAATTCCTTCAATTGGCCAAGGGTCTCTTATATGCACTAATCCATTTTCAAACTTATCAATAATAATTGCGTGATTTCCTCCATTGGGAGATTCTTTTATCCAAGCAACCCACGGATTTTTATTGCCTAATATTTTAATCAATTCAGACGTTTCAACAGGAATGTGGTCTATTGTTCCTTCACTAAACTCATTATTTTTGAAAATCTTTTTTGCAGCATCAGACATTCCCTTTTCAAAAGTCCCCAATTCTTCAGTAGTTCCAGCCAGCTTTCTTATGGCCGCTTCCGTCATCTCAATTCCATTATCTTTTGCCAATTGTCTGATACAAGCCGCTACGCAAGACATACTATGCTCTTGGCAAAAAACAAAACCACTTTCTACTGTTCTTCAAAAGTGGTTTTAGTAGGGATTTTAGATTAATCCTCTATTGGGAAAACTTGCCTTACAAATTTTAAAAGTTCTTCAACTGTTTTGAATTCTTTTTGAATATCAATTAATTTTGCAAAATATGTTAATGTTATTATTCCTTTTTCACTCACGATATTCGAAACACTATTCATTAATGGATTTCTATCTTTATCTTCAAGAGAGAAGAAAAGAATTTCCTTATTCTTTATCTTATGAATAACAGGGGAATAACCATTAACTTCTAATTCATTTTTTATTAATTCTAAATTTATCATATTATTTAATTTTAAATCTATTAGCACCTCCTCTTAACCAAACATAAGCAAAATCATCCAAATCAACAATTGCTTCGACACCTGAACCTTTTCCAATACCTTCTATAGGCCAAGGGTCTCTGATATAGACTTTGTTATCAATAATTTTATCTATTATGATAGCGTGTTTCCTTCCATCTTCAGGAAAAATAAACCCTATCCAGCTTCCTTCTTTAGATATATCTTTTGCTATTTCTGAGAAATCAGCTCCAACATTTCTAAAATAATTACTGGCAACAACTTCCTTATCTTTAAAAATATACTCCAATATTCTAAGAAGTTCTAACTCATCAAGACCTTCATCAAGATTTTTAATACTGACCAATTCAAAAATTTTCTTTTCAGATAGAATATTTTTTATTCCTAAATCTTTACAATACTGCCTTACACAGGCTGCAACACAAGACATACTATGCTCCTGAGCGACCATATCTCTGGAAAGTACTTCAAGATATTTTAGTACTCCTCCTGTACCAGTCCTTATTTTAGGCTTCAGAATTTTATTCCAGAAAGCATTTACTTCTTTGAAATCTCCTTTGAAGATAGGATTTTCTTTCCATTTTAGAAGATATCCATCTGCTTTGGCTACAATTTCAATTCCCAGTTTCTTAAATCCAATTCTTGCATTAGCAAGGATATTGTAAATACTCTGTGCTTTCCTTTCTTGTAGTATTACTTCCTCAACCTCCTGAGCGCTCATTCCCAAATCCTCTGCTTTTGCACCATTTTTTGCTCCGGTCAAAATTCCTCAATAAACTTAACAAAGCCTTTAAACCCTTTTGCACAGGCTTTTAAAATTAAAAAACCACTTCTCAATATTTTCGGAAGTGGTTTCTTTTTGTGTATTATTACTTTAAAATCTTATATGTTGTATAATCTTTAAAAGTTTTCAATTCATAAACTTCTTGTTTATCAGCATCTATAATCCTGATATCATCTAAAGGAACGTTTTGACAATGTATAAAACTGATAAAATGAGCGGGATTAAAATCTCCTTTCACAATAATATCAAAGCCTTTTTCTACCTCTAAAGAACTATACCATTCCCAATCCTTAATTTCTTGGAAATTATAAATAGACATATCTACATCGACTAAAAACTCATCATATTTTTTGTTATCACTATCAAGTTGATTTAATTTACTTACAATCCCTTGAGGTAATAATTTTTCCCATTTAGGGTCTTCATCATTTAAGCTTTTGTTTTTTAAGATTATTAGAACTGCTTCTTTAAAATTATTTAATACTTCTTTGGCATTATTTATATTTCTTACACGGATAATTTCATATCCTTTTAAGGGTTTTTCTCCCTTTATATTATACTGTATGTTTCCTTGTTCTGTCATTTCTTTATTTTTTAATAATTACTGCTTTTTGTTTAAATATTTTCTTGAAATTTTCTACTTCCATAGAGTAAAAAGAGCCTTGATTCATCGGCAATGGGTCTCGCAAAAATACTTTACCATTCTCGACTTTATCTATTATGACAGCGTGGCTACCAAAATCTTTGGTAAAAATACTTACTACTGCTTTATCTCCCTCTTCTAATTTTTTCAACAAATTGGAAAATTTTATTTTTTCTTCTGCTATTGCAGTTACATCATCAAGATAACTATTATGTAATGCTTCTGGTATGTCTAATATAGAAGCGCCATTCTTATCTGTATTAAGTGCTTTTGCAAGATATTCTTCACTTTTTATAATTCCTTTATCATCCAATACCATTCTTAAAGAAGTTGAAGCACAAGTATAATCTTTAGACTGTCCAAAAACTTTAGATTCACTTAACCATCTCTCTATTTTTATTCCTGCATTCTCAGCAAAAGTTTTATTAATATCTCCGCCTCCTTTCTGTAGCTTTCTTCCTTTCAGTATTACCTCCTCAATATCTTGCGCTTCCTCTACTAAATCATCTGCTTTAGAACCATTTTTTGCTCCAGTCAAAAGTTCTTCTATAAATTTAACAAAACCTTTAAATCCTTTTGCACAGGCTTTCGTAAATCTAATAACAAATTTACCTAAAAAAAGAAGCAAATCGGTAATTCCCAATGTTGCAGCAGAGAAAGTTTCTCTAGTTAATACCCATAGCAAGTTAGTTGCTTTTTTCACATAAGTAGCACCTTTTACGACGTTGCCAACTCCCTCTGTAAAAATGAGAAGCAGAACATTAATAAGAACTTCAAAAGCAAGAACACCTACATAAAAAGCCACAGTATAACGAGAGATATTACCAAAATATTCTTTCATTTTATCCATTACTCCTTCCATATCAGATAGAGACAAATCTCCGCTTCCGCTAAAAAGGTCTTTTACACCCTGTAAAAACTTTGGAACATTTTCATTTATCCAGTCGATGACATCTTCCGCTTTCTCCAACAGGTCTCTCCTTTCCAGATATTGTTTGTAAGAAAATGTTTTGGTCGGCTGCAAAAGAAACTCCAGAATATAAAGTACACACTGCACAAGACTAATAAGACCATTTAGAATTCCACAGTAAAAAGCATTGCTCAGTTTAAGTATTTCTATTACTGTACTTGTATGTGTCCCTTTTACATCACTCAGAAAATCTCTTATATAGCCGATAATTCCACTGATTTTGTTTACCAAATTTCTAAAAGATTCTGGAAGATGTTCTATGGAAACATCTTTTACTTTACTTGCTGCCTGTTTTACCAAATCCCAAACTTTTGTAAATGCGGCATCAGCTCCTTGCACAAAGGGATTATCTCCCAAATTCTCAAAGAATTGCGCTGCTTTATTCATATTTACAGGAATTGGAACTCCCAAAACAGGAATAATAGGCGTATAATCTTTAGTTTCTGGATTATAATTTTTTTCTGTCGGTTTGAGATTTTCCAGCTTATCTGCACACCAGCCAATAGCATCTGCAGGAATGGCAGATATATTTCCAAGAAGCTCGTCAAGCTGTTTGTCATTTGTCAGAAATTGATATTCTCTCAATAATGCCTGATAGACAGCTGTAGCATCAATTTTATCCTTTTCATAAGTGTAAGCAAGTTGTGTCAGGTAGGAGGCTTCGTCTTTCAAAGAAGTAATATCTTTAAAAAACTTTCCATTAATTTTTGATGGTAAGGGTTTAGGAAAATTCTTGAACATTGAAACAAAATAATCCCCCATTTTTGCAATGTAAAATGGACCTGCAAAGTTGGATTTAGTTGTGTCAGGTCTTTCATAGAACAAGAAAAGAGCTTGTTTTTTCCTCGCATTTTTCTGATAGCTTCCATAAACTTCCGAACCGTTTTTACACGGCAGAACTTCTGCATAATATTCAATTCCTTTTTCTCCATTTTCATTAATTCCTGTCGATGGAAAAGTGGAAACAGGATTATCTGTAAGATAAGAATAGCCGAAAGGTGTATTGGCATAATTGTGAAAAGCACTCCTGTAATCAGGAGAATCTTTGTCTATCATAACATTTTTAAGATTGCTTGTCTGATTCTGAAAATCAAGGACTTTTCCTGAGCTCGCCACAGCTCTTAAAATCCTTTGGCTTTCTTCATCAAACAAATCAACCTCATCTAATAAATTTTTCATATAATTTGCTTTTATTAATCATTATTGAATTCTTAGAAGCAAAGCTAAATCTGGACAACGCCAAAACTCGTCGTATTAAAATTTGTTTTAATTTTCTTATAAAAACCTTATTTTTGTAGTATGAAGCAATATTCCGCAAAACGCAGCATCCAGATTCTCGCACATATTCTTGAACAATACGGCATCGACAAAATCATCATTTCTCCAGGTTCCAGAAATGCGCCTTTGTCGATTCATTTTTCCGAGATTGATGCGTTCCAATGTTACAGTATTGTGGATGAGAGAGCGGCAGCATTTGTTGGTTTGGGAATTTCAAAATCAATTAAAAAACCTGTCGCACTCACTTGTACGAGCGGTTCTGCGGCAACCAATTATTATCCTGCAGTCGTGGAAGCGTTTTATCAGAATATTCCGCTTTTGGTTTTGACGGCAGACAGACCTTCCGATTTTGTGGATTTGTTCGATGGACAGACGATTCGTCAGAAAAACCTTTTCCAGCAGCATTCTTACGGCGATTTCGAATTGTTGGAAGATGAAAAAGATGGCGCGGATGACCACAACTTCGAAACCATCAAAAAAGCAGTTGAACTCTGCATCGAAAAAAGCGGCCCGGTTCACATTAATATTCCTTTGAATGAGCCTCTTTATAATTTGGTGGATGAGTTGCCGGTTTTGCCAATCGTCGAAAAAACAATTCAGAAAAAGAGTTATGAAATTCCGTCAAATCTGATTGCGGATTGGCATACTTCCAAACGAATTCTGATTCTAACCGGATCGTTAGACCCAAATCCAGAATTACAAGCACAACTTTCTCAATTGGTTAAAAATCATACCGTTGTAGTTTTGACAGAAATGAATTCAAATCTTCAGCACGAGAAATTTTTCGCTCACATCGACCGATATATCACAGATTTTACTGAAGAAGATTACAGAACTTACGCACCGGATTTATTAATTACAATAGGACAAAATGTAGTTTCCAAAAGAGTAAAACAATTCCTTAGAAAAGCAAAACCCGCACAACATTGGCACATCGATGAATATTGGCAGCCAGATACTTACTTTGCTCTGACTCAAAAAATTGAAACTAAAGCTGAAGTTTTCTTTTCCAAATTATTGAAATCCATCAATCTGGAACCAAGACCATTTTTCAATCTTTGGGACGTTTTGAAGGATAAAAAAGATGCGAAACACGAGGAATATCTGAACAAAGCACCATTCTCAGATTTCTATCTTTTCAATCAGTTATCAAATCATATTCCTGAGAATTATAAGATTCATTTCTCCAATTCTTCAGCAATCCGATATGCGCAATTGTTTGATTTTCAGAAACACGCCGTTTATTGCAACCGCGGAACCAGTGGTATCGACGGCTGTACTTCTACCGCAATGGGATTTGCAATGATGGAAGATGAACCAACGATTTTGATCACAGGAGATTTGTCGTTTTTCTATGATATCAACGGACTTTGGAACCAGTACATTCCGCCTTATACGAGAATTGTGATTTTCAATAATGGAGAAGGCAATATTTTCAAAATCATTCCGGGACCAAGCGGTACCAATGCTTTGGACGAATTTATTGCGACAACACATCACAGAAACGCAGAATTATTGGCGAAAAATTTCGGTTTTGATTATACGAAAGTTGAGGACGAAATTACGCTTGAAAGAGTTTTACCCAATTTCTTCAAGTCCAATCCGAAACCAAAAATTTTGGAAGTAATGACTTCTGAGTGTAATAATGCGGATATTTTGAAGCAGTATTTTGATCTTTGAAATAAACCTATGATAAAGAAAATTTTATTTTATGTCTCTGCGATATCGCTTTGCGCTTGTACAGCACGGAAAACAAATTCTATTGAGAAAAACTTTCTATTGCCGGACGAAGGGGAAGCAAAATACTACCTGATAGATCAAATAAGAATAGCCCAAAAGGACAAAAGACTCGGAGAAAATCCAATGTTAATTATAAATGGATCTGTAATTTATTATTCTTATAAAGAGAAGATAGAGCCAATTCAAATTAAAGAATCACAAATTAAAACAATTCAGTTTACGAAAGCTGAAAATTGTGTGAGTTTATATGGTAAGGCTTGTGCTGACGGATTAGTAACTATTACAGCCTCATATTAATATTGCTTTAAAAGATTAAATCCGATTCTTCTTTCGGTAGATTGATAATTTTTTCAATCGGATAAATGAACATTTCATCAAAATCATTGAGCGCATTAATCAATTGGAAATGAGAAAACTCTTTGATGGTATCTACTGTAATTTCGGTTTCTTTTATTTTTTTCAACACTAATAAATTTTGTCGCATTACACCATTCAGAAGATAAGTTTTCGGCGTGAACCAAGTTTTATCTTTCAGGAAAAGAAGATTGGAATAGGAAGTATCTGTGATTTGATTTTTTTTGATAATGATAATTTCGTCGGCTCCACTGTCATTTTTTAATTTTTGGAATTGAGCTCTGTCGGCGGACTTAAAGCTGTAATCAATTTCATTATTAATTACCAATTCAAAATCATCGTGTTCTGAAATTGCGTACGGAACAATCTGGGTTTTGAATTTGTTTTCTAAATCATATTCGATTCGGAATTTGTAAAGTCCGTCTTCGTCGTGTTCCAGGTTTAAGAACAAACTTTTAATATCGATTTTACATTCTTTCCCGAAATAGGAAAAAGTGTCGTTTATTCTTTTTTGATGGAGTTCTGTCAGGAAGATTTTTTGGTCTTCAACTTTGATGCTTTCAATAAATCGGGACATAAATTTTGTTTTTCATTTCTTCGTATTCGCTTGTCAAATCGCTTTGGTGCGTGATTCCGCCGCCGCTTTTAAAAAAGAGTTTTTCGTTTTCTTCTTCAATAAATCTGATCATCACGCAGGAATCCAAATTTTCCCCGTCAAAATAGCCTGCAATGCCAGTGTAAAAACCTCGGTCATATTTCTCAGCTTCGAGTATGATTTCTAAAGTCTTGGGTTTCGGAGCGCCGAGAATGGAACCGGCTGGCAAAAGTTTTTGGAGAATAGAACCGATTTTGTTTTGAAATTCCGGTTTTATTTCGCCTTCGATTTCGGAACTCATTGCGAGGAGATTCTTTTGTTTTGTTTTGATGAAATCGATTCTTTGAAAATCTTTGACGCGAACGTTGTTGGCAACCATACTCAAATCGTTTCTCAATAAATCGACAACGGTGTAATGTTCTGCTTTTTCTTTTGGGTCGTTCTTCAGAATGTTTTCTGCATTTTCAATTTCCGCATCGATTGTTCCTTTCATTGGATGCGTAAAAATTTTATTATCAATAATTTCAATAAAAGTTTCCGGTGAGAAACAGACAAATTCATCGGGAACTAAAATTTTGTATTTTGCTTTTGAGAATTTGAAAATATCTTCTAAAGTTAAACTGGTTTCAATTTCGGTTTTTCTGGTGTAATTCGTAAGATAGGAATTTCCTTTCTTCAGATTTTCCTGAACGATTTCGAATCCTTTTTGATAATCTTTTAGTGTTTCCGGGAAAGATTTCCATTCGAATTTTGGAATTGGCGCGTGTTCATAAGTTATGTTTGTAACATTCGGAAAATCAATCAACAAACTGTTATTTTGAATTTCGTTTTGAGTGAAAATATTGACTTTATCCATCAAAAAATTGATCTGGAAAAAAAAGGGTTCTTTTCTTTCTGACAATTCGTCCATTCTTTGAAACTGCGGATTCTGAAACATAAAAACAAAAATAGAGAAAAGTCTTCTAATAACGACGAAAGCCTGAAAGAACACCGAAACCCGCAGCCCGATTTATCTCAATTTTTTATTTTTTTTATTTGAATCGATGAACCACTCCGTTAGGTTTGAGTGGAAATCCTTTTTTGTGATGGAAAAGCTTTGGCAAAAAAGATTGACTCCGTCGAACCACTTCGTTAGGTTTGGGAACGGAGGACGGATAAAGCTGCCCAAAATAAAATCATCAATTTCGATACTCGTTAATTATTGGTTACTTTTGCAAAAATTTTGAGAATGACGACGCCAAAACCGGAGATTGGAAAAATACTGACAGAAGCCTATGAATACTGGATGAGAACTTTGCCGTTTCAGTTTTTGTTTTGTGTTATATATTTCTCTGTAACAATGTTTGCGGGTTCCTTTGCTTTCCGATATTATGGGCTTTTTGAAGAAATTCAGAAATTTCAGGGTTTAATCTATACTGATAATAAAGCGTTTTTAAATAAATATACAGCGCTGATGCAAACTGATAATGCTGTTTTGTTTCTGCAAGTGATGATTGTGATCAAAGCGGTCATTTTCCCTTTGAATATTGGGTTTCTTAAGATCTACAGAAAGTTGGATCTTGGCGAAAAACCAGAAACGAGCGATCTTTTTGCCGGTTTCCAGGGTCATTATTTCTTTTTGTTTGTAATCTATTCTCTGGCTTGGAGTATGATCAATAATTTTCTTTCGGTTTTCACTTTGATCTGGATTCCAATGATGTTGTTTATACCTGCACTAATGTTTTTCAAAGGGCTTAATTATTTCCAATCGTTCAAGATAAGTGTTCAGACTTTTCAGAAGAATTTTATTCTGATTTTCATTGCTATGATTGTTTCGATTCTGTTTTCTTACTGCGGATTTATTATGTTTTTCTTTGGAATTTTTCTGACTTTCCCGTTTTGGAATGCGATGATCTATGTTCTTTACAAACATTTGATCGGTGATTTTGAGGAATAATTATTTTTAAGTTTATAAACTTAAAGTATTTTTTATGTAGATTTGATAATAAACTTCAAAACTTAAACTACATGGAAAATTTTAATGACTTTGATTCTCCAGCGATAAGCCCGAACAAAGAATCGGGAGCTATTCTTTCTCACGCTTTCGAGAATTACAAAACGATACTCATTTATGCTATTGTGGCTTTGATAGGTGCTGCAATTGTGTCTTCTCTCCTTTCTGCTGTGGTAGAAAGTCTTGTGGGATACGATTCTGCAGAAGCTCAGGAGGTTATCAATGACGCGATCAAAAGTGGCGATTATTCTTCCATTTCCGATATTGGCGGACTGAAGGCCAATATGGGTGTTTCTTTTCTGGTAGGAATTGTGCTTTATCCTTTGTATGCCGGCATTTTGAATATTATGAACAAAGCCAACTACAAACAAAAAATTGAATTTTCGGATTTGTTTATCGGTTACAGACAAAATACGGGAAACATTATTTTATATTCATTGATTTCTTATATCGCAATGTCTATATTATTTGTAATGTGCATTTTACCTGCCATTTTTGTTGCTCCATTTTTCTTTTTGGGATTGCCAATTGTTTTATTTGAAAACAAAAGCGTTGGAGAAGCACTAAGCAAATCATTTGATCTTGGGAAAGAAAATTATGGTGTTCTTCTAGGAACATCATTTTTAGCAGGCCTCATTTCCTTTGGTGGGATTATACTTTGTGGAATAGGAATTGTATTTACTGCTTTCTTCTTCCTGGCAGCAATGTATTCCGCTTATTGCGCATATTGTGGAGCTCCAAGACAATTAGGACAAACCAAATTTTAAAATAAACTATGTCAGATTCCGGTAAACCAATAGATTCTGTTGTTATAAAACAGATAGCTTTAATTCTTTTGATCTGTGTTTTAGTCGGATTGATTTGTTGGAATCTGGCATTATTCATTCCTTCATTTTTAGGCGCAGTTACTCTTTACATCGTATGTAAAAAATACAACTATTATCTGGTCGAAGAAAAAAACTGGAAGCCTTGGGTTGCTGCACTAGCTTTGATGTTGGTATCACTAATCGTTTTAATCCTTCCAGTTTACTTTATTATTGATATGCTGGTGGCCAAAGCAGGAAATGCCCAGGCTTATATGGAGAAATTTAATATTTTTCTGGAGAAAATTCATCAGTTTATTTATTCTAAAGTCGGTTTTGACATTCTTAGCAAAGAAAACATTACAAAGGTTACCAATTTTGCAGGAACGCTTTCTACTAAAGCTTTGAGTACTACTGTAAATACTTTTACAGTCATAGTATCTATGTATTTCATCTTGTATTTTATGTTTGTAAAAGCGAGACTATTTGAAAAAATTGTTGCGAAAGCAATGCCTTTCAAAAGAGCCAATACAAAAATGCTGGGCGACAAATTCACAAAATTGGTTCTCGCAAATGCCATCGGAATTCCTGTCGTTGCAATTGGACAAGGTGTAGTTGCATTGATTGGTTACTGGATTTTCGGAGCACCAAGTGCAATTCTTTTATTTGCTTTGACGGCTGTTGCATCTATGCTTCCGGTTGTTGGTGCCGCAATCGTGTATGTTCCTGTAGGTATTTTTATGATTGCAGAAGGTAATACCGGCCCGGGCGTTGGCGTTTTGATCTACGGGCTTGTAGTTGTAGGACTCACAGATAATTTATTAAGATTTACATTACTTAAAAAACTGGAAGACATCCATCCATTAGTTACCGTTTTCGGGATTATTCTGGGAATGAATCTTTTCGGATTTATGGGGTTGATATTCGGTCCTATTCTGATGTCGATCACTGTCCTGTTAATACAGGTTTACAGAGACGAATTCTCGGACGAAGACACACCACCATCTTTACAATTGCCAAATGAAAATGATGATCCTGATAATAAAATTGATTTAATAGTTTAAAATGGAAGGTCTAAATCCAGAAATTCTCAAAGAAATCTGCGAAGTAAGAATGCCTTTCGGAAAGCATAAGGATATGATTCTTGCGGATCTGCCAATCAGCTATCTGGAGTGGTTTCAAAGTCAGGGAATGCCAAAAGGTAAACTGGGAATGCAGCTTTCCACCATTTATGAAATTAAAATTAATGGTTTGATGGATTTATTAATCCCAATACGCGGACAAATGAATAAACCAAAACTAAAGAAGACAACTTATAAGTTTTGATTAATTAAAATTTATGTTTTTATAATTTCAACATTGATAATTATCCTTTGTAAAATGGGTGAATTATCAAGTTAATGAATAATCATTATATTCAAAAAAACCTTAAAAATATTGATTTGGATTCAAAAAAAGATTTGGATTGATTACAACCTAGCCACTTGGATTCTTATCATTAATACAATTATTATAGTAATTTTGACTCACAAATATTTCTATTTCAACAAACTTATTTATGACAATCAAGAAAAGAATTAATGTTTTCAGAAAACGATTGATGCAGAGCCTGACCAAAAATATTGGCAACTCACGATCCGGAGGCAAAAACAGTGAAAATGTTGAAATAAAAAGAATTCTGATCTCCAGGCCAAACCATAGATTGGGAAACCTGCTCTTATTAACACCTTTAGTTCAGGAAGTTTCCAATACTTTCCCCAACAGCAAAATCGATCTTTTTGTAAAAGGCGGTGTGACTCCGATCATCTATAAAAATTACGAAAACATTGACCGTTATATTCAACTACCTAAAAAACCTTTCAGTAATCTCGGAAAATATATCAAGGGATGGTTTCAGCTGAAGTTTAGAAAATATGATTTAGCTATCAATTCCAATCATAGCTCATCTTCCGGCAGATTATCCGTTCTTGCAACCAATTCTACATACAAGTTTTTTGGCGATTTTGATGAAGACCTGAATGCAGAATATCCAGACTACAACCACGATGCAAAAAGAACGATTTATAATCTAAGAAAATATTTGAAGGAGTTAGGTCTTCCGGAAAATACATCCAAAATACCTTCTTTAAAAATAGAATTGGACAAAGAAGAACTTGAAATTGGCAAAGAAAATCTTCAGAAAATAATCCAAAACGATAAGAAAACCATTTGCCTTTTTACCAATGCAACAGGCGCAAAATGCTATTCAGAGGTTTGGTGGAACACTTTTTACGATAAATTAGAAACCTCATTTCCGGATTACAATATCATAGAACTTTTACCTGTAGAAAACATTTCTAAATTGAATTTCAAAATTCCAAATTTCTACAGTACAGACATTCGGGAAATGGGCGGGTTTTTAGCAAACTGCGCAGTTTTCATCGCTGCAGATAATGGTGTGATGCATCTTGCCAGTGCCGTAAATGTTCCTACAATCGGGCTTTTTTCTGTAACGGATGCGAATGCTTACGGACCATACAACGACAAAAGTTTTTCCATCAATACAAATAATGTGGATTTGGATAAAGTAATAGAGCTTGTTAAAACGTCTTTATAATAATCTTAAATAAAACTTTAACCTTGAAATAAAATTATGAACTTCGTCCTTTCTGAAGCATATTCGCAGTATAAAAATGACATCCTCAATATTTTAAAGAATTTTAAAAACGAAGGTGTTACAGTTGGTCATGGAAATAGGAATACTGTAAAATATTTCATTGTTGATGGGATGAAATTTAATTTTAAGTCTTTCAAACAGCATAATATTATCAACCGACACGTTTATAAATATTACCGGAAATCTAAGTCAAGACGCTCTTACGAATATGCACAAATGCTTTTGGATAAAGGATTTTTTACACCAAAACCAATAGCTTTCGTAGAAAATCACGACTTCATTGGGGTAACTTCCAGCTATTATGTAAGTAAACAACTTGAAGATGTTTCTACATTAACAGAAGTTTTCAACAATCCACTTTTTAACGATAGAGAAAAAATCATCAAGGGTTATACGAAGTTGATTTTCCAATTACACGAAAACGGAATCGAATTTATTGACAATGCTTCCGGGAATTTCCTGATTAAAAAATTTGGCGAAGAATACCGTTTTTTCCTAGTCGATCTCAACCGAATGAATTTCTACAATGAAATCAACATTTCAAAAAGATTACAGAATTTTGAACGTTTGACGAATGACCTGGAGATAATTAAAATTATAAGCTCAGAATATGGATTGCTTTCAGGAAATCCATATGAATTCTGTCTAAAAAAGATTATTGATTTTTCTAACAAGAAAAAATTCAAACTCAAGGTCAAAAAGATTCTTAAGTTTTATAAATTCTTTCTCAGGAAAAATTAAGCTTTCAACGCTGCAATTTCGTCTCTCAGTTTCGCAGCTTTTATGAAATCGAGATTCTTGGCAGCTGCCTCCATTTCTTTTTGTTTTGCAGCAACAATTTTTTCGATGTCTTCACTTCCATAATTGGCTTTGGTTTCTGCAACTTCCTGTAAAAGAACTTTCTGCGTGTATTTTTCGTCCGGGAAATCTTTGCTTCTTCCAACCAGATTTTCGCTGATTTTCTTGTTTAATGCCATAGGAACTTTGCCGTGTTCGGTATTGTATTGCATTTGTTTTTCCCGACGGTAAATGGTTTCATCAATTGCAGCCTGCATAGATTTTGTCATTTTGTCGGCATACATTATAGCTCGCCCGTTCAGATTTCTCGCAGCTCTACCAACAGTCTGAATCATAGATCTTCTGGAACGTAACATTCCTTCCTTATCCGCATCTAAAATCGCAACCAGAGACACTTCCGGTAAATCCAAACCTTCTCTCAAAAGATTGACACCAACCAAAACATCAAACAAACCAAGGCGCAGATCCTGCATAATCTGAATTCTTTCCAGAGTTTCCACATCAGAGTGAATGTATCTTGTTCGTATTCCGACTTTTGTAAAATATTTGGTCAGTTCTTCCGCCATTTTCTTCGTCAAAGTTGTAACCAAAACCCTTTCATCCGCTTCTTCTCTTTTGTGGATTTCTTCAATTAGATCATCAATCTGATTCATCGTTGGGCGAACTTCTATAATTGGATCCAAAAGTCCGGTTGGACGAATAATCTGCTCTATGTAAGTTCCACCTGATTTTTCCAATTCATAATCTGCAGGTGTTGCAGAAACATAAATTACTTGATTCTGCATTGTTTCAAACTCATCAAATTTCAACGGTCTGTTGTCCATCGCAGCTGGCAATCGGAAACCATGCTCCACCAAAACTTCTTTTCGGCTTCTGTCGCCTCCGTACATTGCGTGAACCTGCGGAATTGTTACGTGGCTTTCATCAATCACCATCAGGAAATCTTTCGGAAAATAATCTAATAAGCAGAAAGGTCTTGATCCTGGTAAACGGCCATCCATATATCTGGAATAATTTTCGATTCCGGAACAATATCCCAATTCACGGATCATTTCCAGATCAAGTTCTGTTCTCTCTTCCAGACGCTTGGCTTCCAGAGGTTTCTCAATTTCTCTAAAAAACTCGACTTGTTTTACCATATCATCCTGAATCTGGCGGATTGCACCTTGCATCGTCTCCGGCGTTGTTACAAAAAGATTGGCTGGATAAATATTAATGGTATCAAAATTTGAAGTGACATTCCCAGAAACCGGATCAAAACTTTGAATCGTCTCGATCTCATCTCCAAAAAACTGAAGTCTGATCGCTGTATCAGCATAAGCCGGATAAACATCGATGACATCACCTTTTACACGGAAAGTTCCTCTTTGGAATTCATTCAAAGCTCTGGAATATAAGGCACTAACCAAAGAATTAAGCAATCTCGTTCTGGAGATTTTCTCGCTTTTTGTAATTGTAATTAATGATTTTTCAAATTCTTTCGGATTACCAACACCATAAATACAGGAAACCGACGCTACAATCAAAACATCCCGTCTTCCGGAAAGCAAACTTGCTGAGGCAGAAAGTCTTAGTTTCTCAACTTCTTCATTAATGCTGAGATCTTTCTCGATATAAGTATTTGTGGATGCTATGAAGGCTTCCGGCTGATAATAATCGTAATAACTCACAAAATATTCAACAGCATTTTCCGGGAAAAACTCCTTGAATTCCATAAAAAGCTGAGCGGCCAAAGTCTTGTTGTGCGCCAAAACCAAAGTCGGTTTCTGAACCTGATTCACAACATTGGCAACAGTAAATGTTTTTCCGGAACCTGTAACTCCTAAAAGGGTCTGATATTTTTCGCCGATATTGATACCTTCCACCAATTTCTCGATGGCTTTCGGCTGATCTCCAGTGGGTTGATATTCTGATTGAAGTTTGAATTGCATAATACAAAAATACGAAAAAACGTTCCAAAAAATGGAACGTTTTAGCATTGTGAAAATTCTTTTAACCTTATTTAAAATTCATAGTAAGTGGTAATTGAAAAACTGTAGCTGCAGGTTTTCCTTCTTCGGTGGCAGGTTTCCAGGTTTTATTTTCTGTTACAGATTTCATCGCCCTGATAGCTTCTTTATTAAAATTTGAATTTTCTCCTTCTGCTTTTACATCAATAGTTTTTCCATTCTCATCAATGGAAATATACATAATACTTTTTATCGTTCCTTTTCCGGTAAGAGAGGATGAATCGAAAATATTAGAAAAGCTTGTTCTTAATGCATTCAATCCTTCCGGAAATTCTGCAGGAGTAATATCTCTTGCCGGTGGTGGCGGAGGCGGAATTGGAAGTTCGTTTTCTTTCATTACTCTTGGCGGAGGCGGAGGCGGAACTTTTTTCTTGTCTTTAATTTTCACATTAGTCTGAATGGTTTTTTTACTTGGAATTGTATCAAGCTTCAAAGTTTCATTTTTTGCAACTTCAGGAATTCCGGATTTCACTTCAGGCTGATTTTCAGACGCATAAACTTTTTGCACAAACAGAATGCTTAATCCTGCAAAGGCAGAAACGGCAAACAGCTTTTTGAATTTTTCTGATTTTGATCTTTTGGTGGTCATCATAATAAATCGTTTTTTGGTGTTATTAAAATTGAATTGGTTGATTAATGAAAGATTCTGAGCATTTAAAACTTCAGCAAGAATCAAATTCTGATAATCTTTGATATTGAATTCTTTGTTGATGATCACCTCATCTGCCAGAAATTCGTGATTATCTGTAATTGCTTTTCTATAAAAATAAATTGCGGGATTGAACCAGGAAACGGCCTTTAGAATTTCGATTAAAATTAAATCCAAAGAATGTTTTTGAACCAAATGTTCTTTCTCGTGTAAGAAAATCCGATGGTCTATTTTATCTTTAAAATGTTTTTGGCTTAAATAGATCTTATTCCAAAAGCTGAAAGGCGGCATATCTTTTTCAATCAATTTTACTTTTTGACCTTTGTAATTGAAATCAACTCCTTTCAATGAGGTAATTCTTATAATCGAAATTAATGATCTGAAAATCAAAATAATTGAAACGAAAATGTAAATTATTAATATCATTTTCATCCAGTCAAATTCTGATACTTGATTTGTTTTCTGAATCAACTGTTGCGTCGAAATTTCTTCAAATATTAATTGATTCTTCTGTTGAGAAATTGCCGGTAAATTAATCTTAACAAAAGGAATCGCATATGAAAAAACCAAAGCAAACAAAAGGTAAAACCGATTGAATCTGAACATTATCTCCTTCTGTAAAAACAGATAATAAATTGTTATCAATAACGATGAGCAAAGGATTATTTTTAAAATTACAGTTTCCATTATGATTCTATTTCTTTGTCAATAATATCTCGCAGTTCTTTCAGTTGTTTCTGAGAAAGTTTGGAATTCGATGTGAAAAAAGAAGCAAACTGGCTCACGGAACTGTTGAAAAAACGATCAATCATAGAAGTCATTTCGCCCTGGAAATAATCTTCTTTCTTCACTTTCGGGAAATATTCTCTCGAGTTTCCATAAAGCTTATAGCCTACCAGATCTTTGTTCTGCATTCTCTTCAACAATGTTGCAATGGTTGTTGAGGCAGGTTTCGGATCATCGTAATCTTCCAAAATATCTTTCATAAAAACCCTTTCTTTTTTCCAGAGGATTTCCATTAAAGTCATTTCGGTTTCTGTCAATTTTTGTTCGTTCATTTCTACAACATTATATTTTGTTCTACAAATGTAGAATTAAAATTTAAACTACCAAATTTTTACTGGCATTATTTTTTCATCGCATCAATTAAAATAAATTTTATGCTAAAATCCACAATACCAACACTTTTTTGTGCTTTCTTTCTTTTATATTCTTGCCAATGGAAAGGACAACCCAGCAAGCCGACCGCACAGGAAGAAATACCAAACACAGATTACAAGCCTGCTTTTGCCGGACAAACCAGAACAACTCCCATAAAAACAACAACGCCTTATAATGTTGACATTCTTAATACTTCTCTCGGAAAGCCTTGGGGAATTATCAATTTGCCGGACGGAAGATTTTTAATCACTGAAAAATCAGGATTTATGAATATCGTTTCTAAAGATGGTAAACAAGTTTCAAAAATCGAGGGTTTTCCAAAAGTAGATGATAAAGGGCAAGGTGGAATGTTGGATGTGGCTTTGGATCCGGACTTCAAAACGAATAATCTGATCTATTTTAGTTTCTCAGAACCTTATGGAGATGGGAATCATACAGCAGTCGGAAAAGGAAAATTATCATCAGATTTGAAGACCATTTCTGAGGTCAAAGTGATTTTTCGCGCAACGCCAACTTATGATGGTGACAAACATTACGGAAGCCGTTTGGTTTTTGATAAAGACGGAAATCTTTTTGTAAGCACAGGCGAAAGATCCGATAAACAAACCAGAGTTTACGCCCAGAAAACAGATAATTATTTAGGTAAAATTTTAAAAATTACAAAAGACGGAAAACCAGCCTCAGGGAATCCATTCATCGGAAAACAAGGATATAAACCAGAAATTTATGCTTACGGAATCCGAAATCCACAAGGTTTGGCTCTGGATGAAAAAGGACAGCTTTGGGACATCGAAATGGGACCGAGAGGCGGCGACGAAATCAATCATATCAAACCTGGAAAAAACTATGGCTGGGGAGATGTAAGTTATGGAATCGAATATACCGGAGGAAAAATCAATAACGGAACAACCCAGAAAGCAGGAACGGAACAACCTGTATATTATTGGGATCCTGTAGTATCACCAAGCGGTGTGACTTTCTACACTGGAAATATTGAGGAATGGAAAAACAACCTATTCATCGCATGTTTAAGTGGGGAACATATCAACAGAATCGTAATTAAAGACAATAAAGTCGTGGGAGAAGAACGTTTACTTCTTGACCAAAAAGAACGATTCCGGGACGTTTTGAACGGAATAGATGGAAATCTTTATGGGATTACAGATAGTGGGAAACTTTATAGAGTTTCTAAAAAATAAAATTAAAAATCCTGATTGATTCAGGATTTTTTTATGCGGTCAGCTTTTTTAACACCTTGAAAATCTTTCAGATAAAACGGTTCAAAGTAAGCAACATCTTCAAAATATTTTTGACTGAATTTCTCAACAGATTTTTTAATCAAACCTTTTGCGGAAGGATAAATATCGAATTTGAATTCTGCATTTGGAAGATTGAGGATTTCCTGTGCCTTTTTTGCGCCATCGCCAATGAACAATACTTTCTTATCTGCTAATTCTGAAAAAGAATTTTCGTCTAAAATTTTTGCTTCAGTTTCAGAAATCATTTCTCCAGATTTTCCATCGAAAAACGCGGTATAAACTTCCATTCTTCTGGCGTCAATTAAAGGAATAATCAATTCAAAACCCTGATTTAAAAATTCTTCAACCATAGAATCCAAAGAATTAATAGCAATCAACGGAATTTTCAAACCATAGCAAAATCCTTTTGCTGAAGCAGCGCCAATTCTAAGACCCGTGTAAGAACCCGGACCTTTCCCGAGGGAAATCGCATCCAAATCTTTCAAAGAAATTTCTGCGCCTTCCAAAGCCCACTCTACAAAGGAATGAAGACTTTCGGATTGTTTATAATTATCGGAAACTTCTTCGCAAAGACAAAGCATTTCTTCGCCATCGGAAATAGCAACCGAACAGTTTTTGGACGAGGTTTCTATGTGGAGGATTTTCATTGTACAAATGTAAGAATTTAGAGAATTATGATTTCAAAGTCGCACTTTGCCTGCTCCATAATTTCCAGATTCCTCTTTGTCGAATCCAAAATTCCAGAACGGAAAGTTTCATTTCGAAGATTTCGTTTTTGTAAAGTCCTTTTACAGCGACAATTCTTCTGATATTAGCAAACTTATTTTTGATTTTAAATTCTTTCAATTCAGTTTGATTGACGGATTGATACTTCACTTTCCCGGACTCAAAATCTGTTTTAAAATCCTGATAATTCTGAACCCAGCCGTTGGAATGCCCAAACGAAACGTCATCAGAAAATAATGTTAGAATTTTGGAATCATTATTCTGCATCAGAGAATCGAGTTTCGAAACCTGACTCAATAATGCTTTTTCCTGTCTGGAATAATTCTGAGAAAATCCGAAGATAAAATTGAATAAGAAAAGGAATGTCAGAAATTTCATTTTGAAACTAAACATTTCGGTAAATTGTTCTTGGTTCAGCCTGAGCTTTTGGATAAATGGCAATTTCTGCAATCGAAACTCTTTCCGGAGCATTGATGCAATAAGCAATTGTGTCTGCTATATCTTCCGGCAACAAAGGCTCATAACCTGCATAAACCGTAGCTGCTCTTTCGGAATCACCTTTGAATCTCACTTTTGAAAAATCTGTTTCTACAGCACCCGGCTGAATGTTCGTAACACGAATTCCGAATTCTGTCAACTCCAGTCTCATTCCTTCAGAAATGACGTCAACTGCCTTTTTTGAAGCACAATAAATCACGCCGTTTGCATAAGTTTGTCTTGCCGCAACAGAACTTATATTGATAATTTGTCCGTTCTTTTTTTCTTTCATTAATTTGATAATAGGCTGAGAAACGTAAAGCAATCCTTTCACATTACCATCCATCATTGCATCCCAGTCGTCAGGATTTCCGTCTGCAATAGAATCTAATCCGTGCGCATTCCCGGCGTTGTTGATAAGAACATCAATATTTTTCCAATCTTCCGGAAGCGAATTGATTGCTGCGAAAACTTCATAGGAATTTCTGACATCAAAGCTTAATGTAAAAATTTCTGTTTCTTTTGACAATTCGGATTTCAATTCTTCGAGAACGGTTTTGTTTCTTCCGCAGAGAATGATTCTGTTTTTTTGTTTTGCCAAGAGAATGGCCGTTGCTTTTCCTATTCCGGAAGTGGCTCCGGTGATGAATATTGTTTTCAATTTACTTTAGATTTAGACGTACAAAATTAACGCAAAGTCACAAGTATTTTTGAATCTGAACCTAAAAAAGTCGCAAATAAAATTTTGCGACTTTCTTTAGATTTTTATTGAAATTAATTTTGCGCCTTTGCGATAAATCCTATCTCTTACTATCAGCCTGGAAATCCAAACTTACAGAATTCATACAGAATCGAGTTCCAGTTGGTGGCGGACCATCATTGAAAACGTGACCTAAATGCGAATCGCAACGTTTGCAAAGAACCTCAATCCTTTCCATTCCGTGGGAGGAATCGCGTTTGTAAATGACGCCTTCTTTATCAGCTTCGAAGAAACTAGGCCAGCCGCAAGTGCTTGCAAATTTGGAGCTTGAACGGAATAAGTGATTGCCACATACGGCACAGTAATATTCGCCGAGTTCATCAAATTCATTATATTTTCCTGTGAATGGATATTCCGTATTAGCTTCTCTTGAAATGGCGTAAACTTCCGCCGGAAGGATTTTTTTCCATTCTTCGTTGGAGACGTTCAGTTTTGTTTTATCGGTTCTTGAGTAGTAAGGATTGTTTTTGTGTGTGTTATCTTCCATTGTTTTCTCTTGTGGTTGTTTGGTTAAATCGACTTTTTTCTGCGCGCAATGCTGCAGAAAGAATGTCATAAATGTTAATATTAATAAATTTTTCATTTGTATGTTTTCATTGATGTAAAATTACAAAATATGACGCCAAATTCCATTAGCATAGGTTATCTAAATTTTAAACAAACGCACTCATTCCTGTAATCGACCGTCCGACAATCAACGAGTTGATTTCCTTGGTTCCTTCATAAGAATAAATCGCTTCTGCATCGGCAACAAATCTGGCGACATCGTGTTCCAGAAGAATTCCGTTTCCGCCCATTACTTCTCTTGCCTGCGCAACAACATCACGTGTTCTAAGGCTACAAAATACTTTTGCTAATGAAGCGTGTTCGTCTTTCAAAATATTCTGATCCTGCATTTCCGAAAGTCTGAAGACCAAAGTTTGCATTGCTGTAAGATTCGATAACATTTCCACCAAATGTCCTTGAATCAATTGGAAAGACGCAATCGGTTTACCGAATTGTTTTCTTTTTCTGGTATAATCTAAGGCACTTTCGTAAGCACCTCTTGCACAACCTGTCGCCATCCACGCAACGCCGGCTCTCGTCATTTGAAGCACTTTTGCGGTGTCTTTGAAACTGTTGGCGTGCTCCATTTTCTGAGAATCTGCGACAAAGCAGTCTTTCATTGTAATCAATCCGTTTTGCACAATTCTGAGTGCCATTTTTCCTCGGATTTTTTCAACTGAAAAACCTGGCGTATCTTTTTCTACAATAAATCCTTTAACCTGATTATCATCTAAATCTCTTGCCCAAATAATAATGACATCAGCAAAAGTCGCATTTCCAATCCATTTTTTCTGACCGTTCAAAATCCAGCCACCTTCTACTTTTTTACAAGTTGTTGTCAATCCACCAGCTGCTCCTGAACCGACTTCCGGTTCTGTCAAACCAAATGCACCAATCAAATCGAATTGCTGCATTCCGGGAAGATATTTCTGTTTCTGTTCTTCGGAACCGCACATATAAATTGACCCCATCGACAATCCAGACTGAACACCGAAAAATGTTGCCAATGAAGCATCAACTCTGGCGATTTCCATTGCGATAACACCTTCCATTAAAAACGGAAGATTCGGACAGCCGTATCCTTCATAAGTCACGCCGCAAAGATTCAGTTTTTTGAATTTTGGGATGAGTTCGTGTGGGAAATCGTCGTGAAGCCAATAATCGTTGACTAGAGGTTTTGCTTCTTTTTCCATAAACTCACGTACTTTCAATTGAATTGCCCTTTGCTCATCGGTTAATTTCAAATGTAATTCATAAAAATCACCGTTGATTGGCGGTAATTCTCTTTTCTTTCCGGAAGAATCCAGCATTTTCGTCAAACCTTTGATTTGATTTTCATCGAGTTTTGAGAACTGATTCATCAGTTTTGGAAGGTCAACTTTTTCGGAAATTTTTGCAATTTGGTCTATATCAATATTTTTCAAAAGGTTGAAAACACCTTTAATCTTGGAGATTGTGCTGTTCATAGATTCTGTTTTCCTGTAGAATGCAATTAATATTCCTAAAAAGCTTTTACAATTCAGAAATCTTGAATGTTTCTTTGAAAATTAATTTTACAAAACATTCATTATCAACATTTTGAATTGAAGTATAATTTACAATTAGTATCGGATCGATTTGCAGAATTACTTTCATTTTAATTATCAATTTTGGAATATTAATCTTACCAAATAATCTATTATGAAAACGAAAATCTTATCAATCAGCTTAGCCGCTTTACTTTTAATCGGATGTAAAAAAGGAGAATATACCAATGCGGATTATGAAAATTCCGCTTCTGCCGACAGCGTTTCTGTAGCTGCAACCCAGCAAATCGAAGGTAAGCAATTTGTGAAAACTGCGGAAGTGGATATGGAAGTGAAAGATGTTTATGACGCAACAATCTCTATAGAAAAGCAGTTGATTTCGCTTGGCGGATTTGTAACCCAAAGCCGAATGGAAGCTCAGACTTTGTCGGAAAACACTTACAACACATCCGACGAATCCTCGATGTTGATAAGAAAATTTCAGAATCAGAATAGAATGCAAGTGAGAGTTCCGACCGAGAAATTGGGAGAATTTTTGGATTTCATTAATGATAAAAAAGTTTTCCTAAATTCCAGAATTATTTCTGTGGAAGATGTCACCGCTAATATCAAACTGTCTAAAATGGAAGCGGAAAGACAAGCAAAAACGAGCACAAACATTTCACAATTGAAAGTTGGAAAAGACAAAGTGAAACTTGATTATGAAAATATGTCTCAAGCGAATTCTCAAAAACATTCTGATGAAATTCTAGCCGACCAACTGAAATATTCCACAGTCGATATTTACATCAAAGAACCAAGCACAAATGTTGCGAAAATCCCGATTGTCAATACAAAAAACATTGATAATGAGTACAAATACAATTTCTTCTTCGATGTGAAAAATGCGTTTGTCGAAGGCTTTTATTTGATTCAGCAGATTTTTGTTTTTCTGATTTCGATTTGGCCGATTGTTTTGATTGTAGGATTGGTATTTTATTTTTGGAGAAGGAGAAAAGCATTTGTGAAAAGTGATAAATAGTTTTATCGCAAAGGCGCAGGAAATTTATATTCGATGCTTAAAAGTCTTTAGAGAAAATCATTGCGCCTTTGCGTTTGGATAATTTTTATTTCCTAATTTTGCAAAACGATGTTGAGAAAACTGCAACTTTTTTTTATGATTTTCTGTTTGGGGATTTTTGTATTTCCAAAGCAGAATTTCAATGCGCAGGTTGCTCAGAGTTCTTGTTGTGAAGTACAGACTCAAAGTTCTGATTGCTGCAAAAAACAAGAAAAAAAATCAGATTCCTGCCATCACGACACAAAAAAGGAAAAAAACTGTACAGACAATTGCACGACTTGCAAAACCTGCAGTTCCGGATTCGTGTTTTCTGTTGTTCTGAATAACTTCGACAACAAACTGAAAACACCAATTTTCCAAATCAAGAATCAATATTCTTATTATTCTCAAGCGCCTTTAGCAAGGACTTTCAACATTTGGCAACCGCCTAAACTTGGTTAATTTTATTGAATTTTATCTTTATAAAGTCTTCGAGAGCCTCAGACTGACAATTCAGTTGACAATTTCGTAAGGACTTCATTATTCAAACAATTAAAATTAATCAAAATGAATACAATCATAAAATCAGGAATTTTATTCCTTTCTATATTCCTATTTTCAAATTTTTCTGCTCAAACCAAATCTTTCAAAGCTAAAGTAGAAGGCAACTGCGGAATGTGCAAAGAACGTATCGAAACTGCCGTTAAAGCTGACAAAAATGTAAAATCAGCTGATTGGAGTATGAGCAAAAAAGTCCTGACTGTAAGCTATGATGCTTCCAAAACAGACAAAAAATCCATCCTGAAAAGTGTAGCTGATGTTGGTCACGACAATGAAATGTTCCGTGCTTCTGACAAAGTCTATGACGAATTGGATTCTTGCTGCCAATACGACCGCCCGGACAACAGCAAAAAGATGGCGAAAAACAGCGACACAAAACAAGTTTGCGAACTTAAATAATCAACCCAAAATTTTTGACGATGAACAATTTAAGTAAAAAACTAATGTTTTTTATTCTGTTTCTAACGTCTGTATTTTCTTTTGCTCAAGCTGTTACAGAACAGTTTTTGGTAAAGGGAAATTGTGGACAATGCAAAGCCAGAATAGAAAAAGCAGCCTTGAAAGCTGGTGCAACTTCAGCAAATTGGACGGCGGAAAATCAAACTTTGACAATGGTTTTGGACGAATCAAAAGTTAAATGTGACGATATTCTGAAACAAATCGCGGAAGTCGGTCATGACAATGAGAAATTCAAAGCGCCGGAAGATGCTTACAAAGCTTTGCCTGCGTGTTGTCTGTACACGAGAGGTTCTGATTTTGAAAAACTGAATGATACCGTCCAGCATCATTCAGATTCTGACGCAAAACAAATTGAAGGCGTAAAGCTGATAAGAGAAAAAGAAGCAACCGCAATCAGCAAAAAAGAAGCAGGATTGATTTTCAACATCAGCTCCAAGGAATTACTGAAAGCGGCATGCTGTAATCTCTCCGAAAGTTTTGAAACCAATGCTACTGTCGACGTTTCGTTCAGCAATGCTGTGACAGGAACTAAGCAATTGAAAATGTTAGGATTAGACCAAAAATACACTTTGCTGACCAAAGAACAATTGCCTGAAATCCGTGGTTTGGCTTCGGCTTATGGGCTGAATTTCATTCCCGGAAAATGGATTGGGGGAATCCAATTGACTAAAGGCGGAAGTACCGTAGTCAATGGTTACGAAAGTATTACCGGACAAATCAACACCGAACTTTTGAAAACCAAAGATGAAGATAAAAAAGCAGAAACGGAAATCAATTTATTTTCAGATAACAACGGCCGTGTTGAAGCCAACGTCACAAACACTTCGCCAATTTCCGACAAATGGAATCAAAGTGTTTTGTTACACGGAAACGGAACTTTCGGTGACACAGATATGAATGATGACGGCTTTCTCGATAGACCAAAAGGAAGTCAATTAAATGTAGCTTATTTATTGAATTACAATGACTTGGAAAGCTCCGGCTTCGCTTCGCATTTTGGAATTAATTTTCTGAAAGATGAGCGAACTGCGGGACAAATCGGATTCAATAAAAGGATTCCGCAGAAAGACCAATCGCTTTATGGGGTTGGAATTGATATTTCAAGATTTCAGTTGTGGAATAAAACGGGTTATGTTTTTAAAGGGAAGCCTTATCAAAGTCTTGGTTGGATGAATCAAGTGACTTATCATCAGCAAGATAGTTTTTTCGGACTGAGAAATTATTTCGGAAAAGAAACATCTTATTATTCCAATTTGATTTTCGAAAGTATCATCGGAAATACAAACAATAAATATAAAGTTGGGGCGAGTTTCCTTTATGATAAATATGATGAAGATTATCTTTTGAACAACTTCAAAAGAACCGAAACTGTTCCGGGATTGTTTGCAGAATATACTTTGACGGGTGAGAAATTCACTTTGGTAACGGGCGCTCGTGTGGATTTTCACAATCTTGCAGGAACTCAGTTTACGCCTAGGATGAATTTTAAGTATGATTTGACACCAAAAACCATTTTCAGGATTTCAGCCGGAAGAGGTTTCCGAACTGCGAATATCTTTGCGGAAAGTCAGTCTTATTTTGCTTCGAATCGTCAAATTGAAGTCATTAATAATGGCGGAGAAATCTATGGTTTGAAACCAGAAATTGCCTGGAATTATGGCGTAAGCCTTCAGCAGGAATTCAAATTGTTTGGAAGAAAATCCAGTGTTTTAGCTGATTTCTTTAGAACGGATTTCCAAAATCAAGTCGTAACCGATTTAGATGAATCTGCTCAGAAAATTCTTTTCTATAATCTTAAAGGAAAATCTTTTGCGAATAGTTTCCAGACGCAATGGGATTTTCAGCCGTTAAAAAATCTTGAATTCCGAGTTGCTTACAAATATTATGATGTGGCTTTGGATTACTTGAGCGGACTGAAAAAAGTGCCGTTTATGGCGAAACATCGTGGATTTGCAAACGTGGCTTATTCAACTAATAAAACGGAGAAAGGCAGATTCTGGAGTTTCGACACAACTTTAAATTTAGTTGGAAAACAAAGACTTCCAAACACAAAATCCAATCCTGCAGAATTTCAGATTGGAGATTATTCGCCAAGTTATTCCACTTTGAATGCTCAGATTTCAAGGAATTTTTCTGAGAAAATCAGGGTTTATTTGGGTGGTGAAAACTTGACGGGTTATCAACAGAAAGTTGCGATTTTGGATGCCGGAAATCCGTTCGGAAATTACTTTGACGGCGGAATGGTTTATGCACCTGTGATGAAGCAGAATTTCTATGTTGGTGTGGATTTTAAGTTTTAAAAACTTTAGGAATATTAATAAAAAACCTCGTCAGATTTGGCGAGGTTTTGTTTTTTTACTGATTGTCTTTGTTATAAAATTCGGTCATCAATTCATTTGCCTTCTCAAAATCATTTTCCGAGACTTTCAGTTGAACACCGCCACTTGTTGTATTGAACAGATTGTAGGTATTAGCTAAAACATTTCCGAAGACAAAAGCTTCAATTTCATTGGTTTCTAAGAAGATTCTAAGCATTTCCGCTTCTATCTCTGTGTTGAATATTTTGAGTGTAACTAATTCCATATCGTTTTTCATTAATTAAATTATAGCCTGTTGGCATTCTCGTTGACCGCTTTTTCCTTGTAGTTTGATTTCTTCAATTTTCCAAAGTTATATTTCGCAGAAAGCGATACGGTTGGAGTATTGCCAAAAAAGGTGCCAGTTGACGCGATTTTGTCATAAGACATTTTTTGGATGTAATTCATCTGGTTGAAAACATCGTTGTAACGAACGGTAAAATCAAAATCGGAAACGGAAGATGTCAAACCAAGATTTACCAGACACATTGCATTATTTTCATACAAGCCTTCAACACGTTTTGTGATGTAAGAACCATCGAGCAAAACGGATAAATATTTCCAGACATTCACCGTATTGTTGATGGAAAAATAAACATAAGGCGTCGATTTTTTCAAGACTGCCAATGAATCTTCCACTTTATCATAATTGACGGAAAGGCTGTTCTGAGAAGTCCATTTTTTCCCTTGCAAAGGAACATCCACGCCCAAAGAAACGCCGGATTCCTTATCAAAATTAACAGCTGTGAACTTCGAAATATTTCTGTCATCATCATAAACCAAAGTGTAGCCCAGCGGATTTTTACTCGTGTAAACAGAGGCGTTGACAGATATTTTATTGAGATTGGTTGTGAAAGTAAGCGTGTTGGTGTAAGTCGGAATCAAATCCGGATTGCCCTGATACTCGACATACGGACTGCCATACAGACCGCCGGAAGACAAATCTCCATAGTTGGGACGGGAAATACTTTTTCTGAAATTCAGCGTATATTCATAATTGTCATTTTGCTTGAAACTGATTTCTGCATTCGGAAACCAATCCAAATAATCTCTTTTGATTTTAGTTTGATTTTCAATTTTATCAAAACCTTCCGCATTGGTTGATTCCGTTCTCAATCCGCCGTTGACATTCCATTTATCCGCATTCACAGCAAGGTTTAAATAACCCGCAAGATTTGCTTCTTTGAAATTGTATAGATAAAGTTCCGGATTTTGATTATTCTGATAAGTTGTTTTATTATCATTCTTGGTTTCAGCCTTCGTGTAACTTCCACCCAATTCTAAACGGTAATTTTCACTTAATTTTTTTTCAATATCAATTCTTCCCGAATAAACATTCCCAGAATATCGCTGAACTCGAAATTGATTGAACTCGTAACCAGAATTATTGGTATCATTAAAAAAACTATAATCTACATTTTTGCTCTCCCGCTTGAACTGAAATCCTGTCAAAATCTCAGCATCCCAATCTGTTATTTTCTTTTTATAATTAAAGATAGAATTGATTGTCGCCCGTTTGCTGTCTTGCTGATTAAGCGTTTTGACATCCTTGGAATTCCCATTTTCTGAGTAGAAAGTATTCGTATTGTTATCGCCCTTGTCCGGACGGAAATTACTATTTAAAGTCACAGTAATGTAGTCGCCATCGTCATTCAGTTCCTGATACAGGCTCGCTCCAAAAATAGTTTGTGGCCGTTTTGTAATCGATTTTATCACATAATCAGAACTGATATTTTTACTCGGAACCGAATAATCAAAACCGTTGCTTTCCCAATGGTTGATTTGGTTGTAGGCCGTATTCAGTTTCCATTCGGTCTTATTATTCTTTTGCTGAAAATTGACTGCAAAATAATTGCTGAAACGTTTCTGGAAAGTCGCTGTTTCCGAAATGCTGAGTTGTGAACCGTCTTTTCTGCTTTTTTTAAGGTTGACCTTGATTACAGCTTTTCCTTCGGATTCATATTTGACAGATGGATTTCTGATGATTTCAACTGATTTGATATCATCCACTGCGATTGACGATAACATCGCAAAATCGACTCTTTGATTATCAACATAAAGCAAAGGCGTCCCTTTTCCCACAAAAGATAATCCTTCGCCGTTTGCGTCCATCATTACAAAAGGTAATTTTGATAATAATTCGGTTGATGTCGGCAATGTATTTAAGGGTGAATTGGCGACATCCAGCGTAATATTCCCATTTTCTACTTTGAAAATCTTTTTCTTAGCATTAATGGTCACTTCCTCAATCTGCGAACTTTTAGGTTCAAAAATTATTTTTAACGCCAGATTTTTTTCCAGATTAAATGGTTTTTCATCTTGAACAATATCATCCGAAGATAACTGAATATGATAATTCCCCGATTTCAATTGGTCAAATTCAAACTTTGAATCTTGGGCGATTGTTGTTTTTAATAACTGATTATTAGCATCAAGCAGATAGACTGCAATCGGTAGTGAGATTTTTTCTTGGTTTGAATTAATGATAAAACCTTCAATCTTAAGATTTTGCTGAGCAGAGAAAACAGTTGAGATGAGAAGTAAAAACAGTAAAATGCTTTTTGTCATTGGTAATCAGTTTTTGAATGTTTGTTTTACTTAAAACAATCAGCATCTTTATTTTATTACATCCTCAGCATAAAAAAATATCATAACCCTTTTACAGCTTACATTCTCTTCAAAATCTCCTGATTGATTTCGTTAATCAACTCCGGACCTTCATAGATGAATCCTGTGTAAAGCTGTACAAGACTCGCCCCAGCGTCAAGTTTTTCCAAAGCATCTTGTGCTGTATGGATTCCGCCTACGCCGATGATTGGGAAAGCTTTTCCACTTTTGTCGGATAGAAATCTGATGACTTCCGTTGAACGTTTTGTCAAAGGTTTTCCGGAAAGTCCGCCAGTTTCGGTTTTGTTTTCCGAGATTAAATTTTCTCTGGACAAAGTCGTATTCGTTGCGATTACGCCAGCAATTTGAGTTACTTTAATAATATCAATAATATCCATAAGTTGCTCATCCGTCAAATCCGGTGCGATTTTCAGAAGAATCGGCTTTTGTTTTGGCTTTTCGAGATTGAGGTTTTGAAGCGTTGACAGCAATTCTGTCAAAGGTTTTTTGTCCTGAAGTTCGCGGAGATTTGGTGTATTTGGCGAACTTACATTCACGACGAAATAATCAACGTAAGGAAATAATTTCTCGAAACAAATTTTGTAATCGTTGACGGCTTCTTCGTTTGGCGTCACTTTATTTTTTCCGATGTTTCCGCCGATGAGAACGTTTTTGTTTTTCTTTAATCTTTCAATCGCTTCGTCCACACCACCATTATTGAAACCCATTCTGTTGATGATTGCAGAATCTTCTTTTAATCGAAACAATCGTTTTTTATCATTTCCAGGTTGAGGTTTTGGTGTCAAAGTTCCGATTTCTATGAATCCAAATCCGAGGCCATAAAGTTCATTGAAGAGTTTGGCGTCTTTGTCAAAACCTGCAGCAAGACCAACTGGATTTTTGAATTTCAATCCAAAAACTTCACGTTCCAGACGTTTGTCAACAATTGGTTTTGGTAAAAATAATTTGGCCAGAAAACCAAAATTCTTGAGAGCAGAAAAGGTAAAGTGGTGAACTTCTTCTGGATCGAATTTGAAAAGAAGCGGGCGGATAATGCGTTTGTACATCGGAGAAAAGTTTTACAAATTTAAGTTTTTGTAATGATAATTCAATATTATTAAGGAAGATATCGTTTCGAAAATCACTAATGAAAATCTTTATTATCTTTACTTGTTTTTAGCCAAAAAATTAAATGATTCCAAAGCGTTTTCGTAGAAACTTAGTTTTTATATTTTTTCTGCTTTTACTGCCTTTTCAGACTTTTGCAATCACGCCAAAAGATTGCGAAAAGATGATTATTGAAGGCGTGGAAGCAATGAACAAAAAGGATTTTGCAAAATCATTACAAATCCTTACCAAAACCAGGAAAATTGCTCAGGATAACAAATGGTACCGCGAAGAATTCCTGGCTACGAACAACATTGGAGCCAATTATTATATGATGCTGGATTACGGCGAAGCACTGAACAATTATCTTGATGCTTACAAAATTGCTGTGGCTCATCTGGACGAAAAATCTGAGATGACGGTTCTTAACAACATCGCAATTCTCTATTCACGAGACAATAAAATTGACAAAGCCAAAGAATATTTTTCCAAAGCTTACGAACTTGCCGGAAAAGTTAACAACAACACTTCCAAAGGATTATATGCAATTAACCTTACCATTGTTTATAATGAAAAAGGAGATTATAAAACGGCAGAAAAATTCATTGATGAAGCTTTGAAACTCACCGTAAATTCTCCATATTTTTTGCTTGCAAAATCAACTCATATGGAAACTTTGGTAAATTTGAAACGGTACGACGAGGCTGAGAAAATTGCCAAAGAATTGTTGCCGAAACTAAATGGCGTAGAGTATTCTGAACATAAAACTCAGGTTCTTTACAATCTATCAGCAATTGCGGAACACAGAAATGATTTGCCAAAATCATTTTATTACCTGGAATTAGCCGAAAAAAGCAATTTGAATTATGATTTTAAGGAGAATATTTTTGAGAGATTCAGTCTTTTGTACAAGAAAGCGAACAATATAGACCGCGCTGTTTCTTACAAAGATTCGGTGATGATTATTAAAGATTCGGTGAATCAAATCAAGAACGGACAACTTTTCGAGAATAGTAAAATTAAATTTGAACTTCAAAAATCTCAGAAAAATCTGGCAGAAAGTCAGGAAAAACTGACAACGGAACGTTCTTTTTTCATCAAAGGAATTTTGCTCGCTATTTTCATTGTCATCATTATTTTTTGGGCTTTGAGGAACAGTATTGTCAAAAATAAACAACAGAAAATCATCGAACAAAGCAATGCGGAAATCGCAAAACTGGAACTCGAAAAAGAGAAAAAGAATAAGGAAATCCTTGAAAATCAATTAAAAGAAAAAGAAGTTCTAGCTCTTTTGGAAGAAGAAAAATACAAAAACGAAATCGAAGCCAAGAATAGAAAGCTGACAACCAAAGCTTTACAGCTTTCCACAAAAATAGAATTAATAGACGACCTCGTAAGAACACTTTCCCGGCAAACGGACGATTTGGAAAATCAGGATGTCAGCAATATTATTAAGCAGCTTAAGGTTTTTCAAAGACAAAGCCGCGAGGAGGAAAGTTTCTTTATCCATTTTGAAGAGGTCAATCAAGGTTTTATCAATAAACTGAAAATACTTCATCCGGACCTCAACGCCAACGACCTTCGTTTTCTTTCTTACGTTTATATGAATCTGTCGATGAAGGAGATTTCTTCTCTCCTCAGCATTACAACAGAAGCTTGCCGCAAGCGAAAAGAACGGATCATCAAGAAAATGGAGCAAGATGATAACATAGATCTATATAACTATATTACAAGTATTTAGCTAATTTGTCACACTATTTCTGAAAGCCCGTCCGACTATTTCCGCCTCGTTTTTTTGAATTGCTAATTTTTATCACAACATTTGATTATAAAATTAGATATATGAAATCGCCGTGATTTGGAAACTAAAACTCCGATGAAGATTAGGCGATTGCATAAGGTAATTAAAAACAATAAAATTTACTTATGAAAAAAATTACTTTTTTAGCTGGGCTTTTGTTTGTACTTTTCACAGGCAATGCCAAAGCCCAAACTGATATTTTAGGAAAAAAGGAGTTCGGAAGAATCTTTGACCTTACTTACAGCGTAAAGGATCAAAACACCATTTATGCCATTACAATTACAAGTCATATTGTAATTTCAAAAGACAACGGAAATACCTGGAATGTCTTCTACTCTATGCCTTCGGCAGGTGGCGGCATCAGTGTTTCAAAATTAAATATTAGTAAAGATGGAACTTTCTTATCTTTTACTACCATTCAAAATGGTGTTGGAACTTTACACATTCTGGATATTGCGACAAAAACAATCACCAAATCCTACATTTTACCAAATCAGGATGAAGTCCCTTATTTTAATGCTTACAACTTTTTCGGAAGTGATAAAAATACGTTGATTGCAAGTTCTCAGTTTCCTTATGGTTTTGGAACTGCAAATAGGGTTTACACTACCACTGATGGCGGCGAAAACTGGAAAGAAATCTATTATTCGGTAGATAACAACAACATTATTACGAGTTATGTAACTTTCAATCCGGTTGATAAAAATAAAGTTTACATCGCCAACGGAAACGGCAGCGAAGGTATTTACGGCGGCTTGCTTATTTCTAATGATGGTGGCGATAATTTTACCGAAAAACTTACTGGAAGCGTCCTAAGCACTTTGGAATTCAATCCAAATAATCCCAACGAGATCTATGCGGGAACAGGAATCAGCTTTGGAGCGGCTCCGGAAAATCTTCATCATTCTGCTGATGGCGGTCAAACTTGGGAAAACGAGAATATCACTTTCGGAACCAATGGAATCCTGAATGATATTATTGATATTAAATTCAATCCTCTGGATAACAATCACGTCATCGTTTTGGAAGAAGACGAGGTCATATCAACCAAAGATGGCGGTGCGACCTGGCAAAGTGTGGAATATCCTTACGATAATCTGGATAGTTATTATTACGGAATCAAAGCGAGTTTCAATCCTTTTAAAGCGGGAGAATTGCTTATCACTTCCAATTACAAACCTTTGTTTTCTACGGATAATGCAACGACTTTGACTCAGGTTCAAACGCCATTTTACAGTTCAACAGGAGGCGTTAATTTGTTTGAAAATTCGAATTCCAGGCATCTGTTTTACAGTGTTCAGGGTGGTTTTGTGCATCGAAATCTTGCAGATAATTCTGAAACGGCGCACAATATTGTACCACTCAATATTGTAAGTAACAACAATGCAACAGCTTACATTCCAGATTCCAAAAAAGAAGGTCGTATGTATTCTTTTGCGGGTGGTTTTACGGGATCAAAATTATCATTGAGTGATGATTTTGGGGCAACTTTCAGTCCGATCTTCGAGACTTTTTCTGCCGGCCTAACGAGTGTGATTCCAGATCCGCAAGTTACCAATCAGATCATGACCACTTTCAACAATTGGGGTCAAGGTGAATTGAATAAGATCAATTTTAATGATCAAAACAACATTATCATTACCAATATTGCTTTGCCAACAGCAAATCCGGTTTTCAAAATATTACATCCCAATAATATCTCGAATGAATTTTTCATCCTGATCGGATCAGAAGTTTACAAAACGATTGATGGCGGCGAAAACTGGACAGCGGTTTCTTTAGGAAATTCTTTCCCTGCGGATGCTGCTGTTTTCGACATAACTCAGGATCCAATCAATCCGAACCGTTTGGCTTTGGGAACGTCGGCAGGTGTTTATACATCAACCGATAAAGGTTTGACCTGGAACAATGCCGGAGAATTCGTTGCAAACAAAGTGTCTTACTCCGATGCAAACTCAGGTGTTCTTATTGCTACGACCTATACAAGTCAGAATGATATTTTCAACATTTATTATTCTGTAGATAATGGTGCCAACTGGGAATCTGTAGACAGAACTAATCTTTTGCACACTGAAAGCAACTCTGTGACCATAGATTTCTCAGATAAAAAAGCATATATCTATATTGCTTCTTTTGACCTTGGCCTTTTGGGTTATAATTTGAATCTGGACATCTTAGCAAACAACGAAGCCTCAACAGAAAAAGCTAAGGTTTTGGTTTACCCGAATCCGGTTGTTGATGTAGTTCACATTGACAGCAAAAATCTGAAATCTGCAGTTTTATACGATATGAATGGTAAAAAACTAATGGAAAACAACAAGACAGAGATCAATGTTTCTCAGCTTCCGAAAGGCGTTTATGTTCTTAAAATTATAACTTCTGACAACAGTGTTGTAAGCAAGAAAATTATCAAAAAATAAATCTATCTTCATAATTCTAAAAACGTCTCAAAAATCTTGAGGCGTTTTTTTTTGCTTTAATCTGTAACATTTTCTTTTACTTGGACTCTAAATTCTAAAAACAGCAATGCAGGTTTTAAACTTCGAAGAAATTTATCATGACTATTGGAAGCGAATCTTTCGCCTTTGTATGGGCTATGTGAATGATGATGATGTGGCAAAAGATCTCTGTCAGGAAACTTTCGTAGCTGTATTTCAACAATTACCTAAGTTCCGGCAGGAAGCGGTTGTCGGAACCTGGATCTACCGGATTGCAACTAACATTTGTCTGAGGCAGATCAATATCGAAAAGCGAATGCCTAAAAGTGAATTGCCTTATCAAATAAAAGATAGTTCCGAGAAAGACAATAAGATAGAGCAGGATAAAATGACGGACTTTCTTTATCAATGTATATCAGAATTGCCGGAACTGGAAAGAATTATTATTTCACTGGAACTTGAGGAAATGAAACAGGCAGAAATTGCTGAAGTCGTGGGAATCTCACCAGCGAATGTAAGAGTAAAAATACACAGAATCAAAGAAAAGTTAACCGAAAAATTTAAGAATTATGTCAACTGAAAATATTAATTTCCAGGACATCTGGAACAAGAAAAGTGCGGATATTCCTAATATCCAAGAAATAAAATCCAGCGCTGACAAATATAAAAAGAAACAATTGCGGTTTACGATTTGTCATATACTCAGTCTTTCTGTTACTGCTGTTATGATTATTTTTATTTGGAATATCATTGATTTTAAAATGTTTACCACAAGTTTAGGAATCGTTCTGATTCTGATTGCTTTGGCCATGTATATTTATTTGGTTTCGGAAAATATCACTGTGATTCGGAAAATCAATCCGTCGATCAGTAATCAGGAGTATCTCGCTTCTCTAAAAAAATTACAGCATCAGCAACTTTATATGCAGACGAAAGGGATCAGCATTTATTATGTTTTATTGACTGCGGGTTTCGCCTTTTATTTCTATGAATTTGCACTCAGAATGTCAACTTTAGGCGGAATTTTAGCTTATGGATTAACATTTATTTGGTTGGCAATTGCGTGGTTTTTTCTAAGACCGAGACAAATCAAAAAACAGAACGAAAAAATTTCAAAGGTCATCGATTCTTTAGAATTGATCGAGAAAGGCCTGAACAACTAAGGAAACGTCATTCAAAACTGAAACCGTAACTAGCCCTGATGGTAGTGGAAATCCTTTTTTGCGTGGGCTTCGAGAACCTCAGCCTGACAAACGTGAAGCAAAAAAGATTGCAACGGACAGCAGGTTCCCGGCTCCAAAATATTTGATTAAATTCAAAATAAATGTAAAATTTTCCGTTGTTTTTAAAAACTTCCGGCTTCCGGCTTCCAACTTCCTGTATTTTCCTTATTTTTGCACTTCAATTAAACTAAATATGGCAAAGCAAGAAGATGTTTTCAAGAAAGTGATTTCTCACGCAAAGGAATATGGTTTTATTTTCCCAAGTTCTGAGATCTATGACGGACTTTCTGCGATCTACGATTACGGACAAAACGGTGCGGAACTGAAAAACAACATCAAACAATACTGGTGGAAAGCGATGGTTCAGCTGAACGAAAACATCGTGGGCATCGACTCTGCCATCTTTATGCACCCAACAATCTGGAAAGCTTCCGGACACGTGGATGCGTTCAACGATCCATTGATCGACAACAAGGATTCTAAAAAACGTTTCCGTGCGGATGTATTGATCGAGGATTACTGCGCGAAAATAGAAGATAAAGAAAATAAAGAAATTGAAAAAGCGGCCAAGAGATTTGGTGATGCTTTTGATAAAGCTGAGTTTGAAGCTACGAATCCAAGAGTTTTGGAATATCGTGAGAAAAGAGCGGCAATCCTTACGAGAATGGCAAAATCTTTGGAAAACGAAGATCTTGCTGATGTAAAAGCTTTGATAGAAGAATTAGAAATCGCCGATCCGGATACAGGTTCTAAAAACTGGACGGAAGTGAGACAATTCAACCTGATGTTTGGGACCAAATTGGGTGCTTCTGCTGATACGGCGACGGATCTTTATCTGAGGCCAGAAACGGCTCAGGGGATTTTTGTGAATTATCTGAATGTTCAGAAAACTTCCAGACATAAATTACCTTTTGGGATTGCGCAGATTGGAAAAGCATTTAGAAATGAGATCGTTGCGAGACAGTTTATCTTCCGAATGAGAGAATTTGAGCAGATGGAAATGCAATATTTTGTAGCGCCCGGAACTGAGTTAGAGTTCTATGAACAATGGAAAACAAAGCGTCTCAACTGGCATTTGGCTCTTGGATTAGGCTCAGAAAATTACCGTTTCCACGACCACGAGAAATTAGCGCATTATGCAAATGCAGCGGCTGATATTGAGTTTAATTTCCCGTTTGGATTCAAAGAATTGGAAGGAATCCACAGTAGAACTGACTTTGATTTGAAAGCTCACGAAGCACATTCTGGCAGAAAATTACAGTATTTTGACCCGGAAAGAAACGAGAATTATGTGCCTTATGTTGTCGAAACTTCTGTTGGATTGGACAGATTGTTCTTGGCTTTGTTCTCGACTTGTCTTAAAGATGAAGTTTTGGAAGACGGATCTGAGAGAACAGTTCTAAGCTTACCTCCTGCTTTGGCTCCGGTAAAAGCGGCAATCCTTCCATTAATGAAAAAAGACGGTTTGGCTGAATATGCAGAAACAATCTTCAATGATTTGAAGTACGATTTCAACTTGTTCTACGAAGAGAAAGATGCGATCGGAAAACGTTACAGAAGACAGGATGCGATTGGAACGCCACTTTGTATTACGATTGATCACGACAGTTTGGTAGATAATACCGTGACCATCAGAGATAGAGACACGATGAAACAGGAGAGAGTTCCTGTGGCTGACCTTAGAAGAATCATTGATGAGAAGGTGAATTTCAGGACTTTGCTTTCTAAGATTTAAGAATAACATTATTAATAACTAAAAAATCCTAACATAACTGTCGGAATTTTTTATTTTTGTGGAAACTAATTACTTATGAAAAAAATTTTCCTTGTTTATTTATTACTAGCTGTCAATTCTTTTTATTCTCAGTCGTGGACTTGGGGAATAAAAGCAACCGGAACATCTCAAAACTATAATGCAATTGATTTAAATGTAGATGGTGATGGAAATATGATTCTCGCAGGATATTATAGATTAAATTTTAATCTAGGAAATTTTTCTTTTTCATCCACAGATGACTATTATAGAGATATGTATCTGGCAAAGATCAATGCGAATAAAGAGGTGGTTTGGGTTAAAAGTATTGAAGGTGGAACTAATTATGGGGATATGATTGCCTTAGCAACTGATGATGATGGAAATATTTTTCTTAATAATAGTAGTGAATCGGGGGAATATGGGATAATAAAGTATGATAGCAACGGAAACAAAATATGGTTGAATAGTGATACAGCCGCTGCTACATCAATCGCTTTTGACCAAGAAGAAAATATTTATGTTGCTGGAGGAAATGGTTGGTCTTTTTTCTTGGCAAAACTTGATAAAAATGGACAAACAATTTGGAAAAAATCGGAATGGTATAACTATTCTGATGCAATTTCTATTTCTGATATAAAAACTGATAGAGTTGGTAATATTTATTTTACAGGCTATTTCACATTTCCAGAACTTAAACTGGATGATCAAATTACTTTAATAAACACTTCCAACAGAAATAGATGGTGTTTTTTTGGTAAAATGGACACCAACGGAAATTTTATTTGGGCAAAGAACTTTCAAGGGACTGTTGGTGCAACTCCAAAATTATCATTAACCCAACAAAATGAAATTGTTATTACAGGATCTTATTATCTTAACTTAAAATTTGATAATCAAGCTTTAGCTTCTGGACTTTGTTGTAATCATTATTCTACCTTCTTATCCAAATTTGATGTAAGTGGCAATGTAAATTGGTTGAAAAAAGGAAGTCAAAATTCCATTGATAGTGATGGAGATAACATAACCGATTCAAAATTAGATTTTGATGGAAATATTTATGCCTCAGGAGGGTTTTATGGCTATGGTGATTATTATGGTTACAGTAGTTATGTGGAAAAATATAATAAAGACGGAGTTCCTGTTTGGAGATATAATATTAAAGAAGGTTATAGTAAGGCAATAGATATTGATAATTTGGGTAACCTTTATCATACTGGCTATAATTATCGCGAAAACTTTATTAATCCAAATGCTTCTTCTACACTTTCAGCAGGAATTGGACAATTTAATACCAATGCTTCAACTTTTAATAAAGTCAAAAAACCTGTTGTGAACGGAAATAAATTATTGTGCAATAATGAGAATTCCCTAAACCTTTCGGCAGTTGGTGAAAATATTAAATGGTATTCTGATCCTCAATTAACTAATTTGATTGGCTCTGGTAGTACTTTCAATTTGAGTTATACTAATGATACAAAAATATACTTAACCCAAACAATTAATAACATAGAAAGCTGGGCACGGGTTGTTGATATCAAGAAATCTGACTTAAATATTAACAGTGTCAATTTGCAATATGCTTCTCCTAGGCTATCAGTAGTTAATAATCCTGAATATTTTTATCAATGGTATTATAACAATGTATTAATTCCAAATGCTAATACGTACTATATTGACGTTGAGAATGGGAAAAATTATTTAGATTATAGCGTTGTTATAAACCACAGTAACTGTTCGGTAAGAGTAGACGCAAGTATTCTAGGTAATATGGAAAGTAAAAAAGTAGAATATTCTATCTATCCAAATCCTGTTTCAGATAGTTTTACTCTTAATATACCAGCTAACGTAAATGTATTATTAATAGAAGTTATTGATTCGAGTGGGAAAATTGTAAAGACCTTTAGTAAAAATTTAAAATATGATATTTCGAAACTTCCCGTAGGTAAATATTACGTCGTCGTAAAAACGAGTTCAGGAAAAAATATTTTTCCAATCATAAAGAAATAAAATAAAAAAAAGGATTTAAAATTAATTAAATCCTTTTTTTTATTTTATTTGATCTTTCCTAAATGAATCACATTATTCCCTTGAGAGATCAGAAGCGAATCTTCCGATGATTCTGCAGAAATACTGTTTCTTTCGTAAAGTTCTCCTGTTGAGGTCGCCCGTTTGAAGTCCAGAACATATTTCATATTATTCGCTTCGATGGTAATGGTTTTTGACTTTCCGTTGTCATCAAAGGTCGCTTTTGCACGACTTCCGTCCGCAGCTTTGTAAGGAAAAGAATAATTCTTTGTCACAGTTCCATTGACATCTTTTTCCATTGATGTCGTAGTTGCACTGTCTATTTTCCCATTGTCATCGGTTACTCTAGTTTCTGTAGCATAAGTTTGCTTCATCATTTTGCTTTCATCATTTTTCTTACAGGAAACTAATCCTAAAGCAATGGAACTGAAAATTAAAATATTTGTTTTCATCGTTAAAAAAAGTTTTAAATTATGATCATTGGTCTATCAAATTATCTTCCAAATACAAAAATCCCGAAACGAATTTCAGGATTTTCTATTATTTATTTTATTGGATTACTTCTTCAAAGTTTTAATTCCCATCTCAAACAATGCAAAACTCAACAAATCAGCATTTTCGCCAATCACCTGTTCTGTAGAACGGCCTGCGCCGTGGCCTGCATTTTTTTCGATTCTTAAGAGGATCGGATTATTACAAGCTTGTTTTTCCTGCAATTCTGCACCGAATTTGAATGAATGAGCCGGAACTACTCTATCGTCGTGATCACTTGTGATAATCATTGTTGACGGATAGCAAGTTCCTGCTTTCACCTGATGAACTGGTGAATAAGACTTCAGATATTCAAACATTTCTTTGTTGTCTTCTGCTGTTCCGTAATCGTAAGACCAACCTGCGCCTGCCGTAAATTTGTTATATCTCAGCATATCCAAAACACCAACGCCCGGAAAAGCAACTTTTGCCAGATCTGGTCTCATCGTCATCGTCGCGCCAACCAAAAGTCCACCGTTGGAACGGCCGGAAAGCGCCATAAATTCCTTCGAAGTGTAACCTTTCGACTGTAGATATTCTCCAGCTGCGATGAAGTCTTCAAAGACGTTTTTCTTTTGTTGCTTCGTTCCTGCATCGTGCCATTTTTTTCCGTATTCTCCACCGCCACGGATATTAGGAACAGCGTAGATTCCGCCGTTTTCCATCCAGATAGCATTAACCACGGAGAAAGCCGGCTGAAGACTAATGTTGAATCCTCCGTAAGAGTAAAGGATCGTTGGATTTTTCCCGTCAAGCTTCGTTCCTTTTTTATAGTTGATCATCATCGGAATTTTGGTTCCGTCCTTTGATGTGTAGAAAACCTGTTCGGAAACATAATCTTCCGGATTGAATTTCACATTTGGTTTCTGATAAATTTCTGATTTTCCAGATTCTACAGTGTATTTATAAATCGTTCCGGGCGTAATATAATTCGTAAAAGAATAATAAATATCTTTATCGTCCTTTTTACCGCCAAAACCGGAAACAGTTCCTTTTCCCGGCAATGCGATTTCTCTGACGAGTTTTCCCGTTTTATCAAATTGTTTTACGAGGCTGATGGCATCTTTCATATATTTTCCGAAAAAGTAACCGCCTGCTTCGGAAATACTCAACACATTATCTGTTTCCGGAATGACATCTTTCCAATTTTCCGGACTTGGGTTTTTGATGCTCACTTTTACCAATCTCATATTCGGAGCATCTTTATCCGTAAAGATGAAAAGATCATCGCCTTGCGTATCCACAATATCGGCGTTGATGTCAAAACCTTTATTAATCTGAACAAAATCGCCACCGTTCTTCAAATCTTTGATGTACAATTCGTTTCCGTTGGTTGCGTTGGCGCCGGAAATAATCAGGAATCTCTGATCTTCAGAAACACCGGCAGAAAGATATCTTCTGGGCGTTTTTTCTCCTCCGAAAATCAGTTTATCCTCAGATTGTTTTGTTCCTAATTTGTGATAATAAACTTTATGCTTATCCGTCATTCCGGAAAGAACAGTTCCTTCTTTTGGTTTGTCGTAGCTGGAGTAATAAAAACCATCGTCTCCTTGCCAGGCAATCCCACTGAATTTCACATCAATAATAGTTTCATCAATTTGTTTTTTAGTAATCGCATCTATGATGATAATCTTGTTCCAGTCGCTTCCGCCTTCGGAAATAGAATAGGCGGCAAGATTTCCTTTTTTATTGAAAGACAGATTGGAAAGCGAAGTCGTCCCTTTTTCTGAGAAGAGATTCGGGTCCAGAAAAACCTCGATGTTTTTGGTTTTTAGTCCCGTTCTGTAGATTACAGATTGCGCCTGTAATCCGTTATTTTTGGAGAAGTAAGTATAATCGCCTTCTTTAAATGGAGCTGAGATTTTCTCATAATTCCAGATGGTTCTCAGCTGGTCTTTAATCTGATCTCTGAAGGGAATCTTTGAAAGGTAATTCTGACTGTAAGCCACTTCTTCGTCTATCCATTTTTTTGTAGGTTCGGAATCGTTTTCCAGATCGCGGTAAGGATCTGCAACCTGAGTTCCGAAATAGTTGTCAACTTGATTTCCTTTGATAGCTTTTGGGTAATTTGACTTTGTCATAGATTGAGCATTGGCACCAACATAAAAAACAACGGCTGCTGCTGTAAGAATTGAGTTAAGTTTCATATTTTATTTTTGATTGTTCCCAAAATTAATGAAAATTCTCAGTATAAATTGATTTAAGAGTTATGAAAAAGAGGCCAAACAAAATTCCTGTTAATTCCAAAAACCTCCTGTTACAGTTCTTGCAGAAATATTGTTGTTTTCTGGTTTTTGTAGTTCCTTTTTTTACAATCTTGTTAGAATAGCAAAACGGGCAGATTCCTGTATCATTAACTTTGACATATAAGGCCTACGATAGGGTTATCCAATATCACTCGATATAGTGTATCTATACCGAACGAGAGAGATTGTCGATATTAACTCCATAGATTTTCATTCAAAAACACTGTCACTAAATCTGATACATTACCGAAAACCAGCCGGATAGTATTATTCCGGCTTTTTTAATATTAAAAATTCCCTCGTCAAAAACGAAGGAACTTTATTAAAATATGAATGTGTTTGTGTTTATTTCTGGCTTAGAAAATATTCTGCTTCTGCTTTTCCCCATCTTGGGTCCAGAGAAGTTTTTGATTTGTAAGTACCGAACTGCTCAATTGCTTTTTTGAACAATTCCAAACCTTTCGCTTTGCTTCCGCCAAATTGTTCCGGTGTGAAGTACAAATCTTCCGCCTGCAAAACCGTGATTCTTGGATTATTCGGGTCCAATTCCTGTGCTTTGGCCAAGGCTTGCTGAGCAATGGGTGCTTCGCTCATATATCTGGACATCGGGTCTGCCATCATTCTGAGTCCGCTGGTCATTTTTTTCAGGATGAACAGTTCTGCATTGTTTGGACTCAAAGCTTCTGCTTTTGCGATGTACTTTTCTACGTCTGCTGCCACGGCGTCCAATCCGGATTTGTCATCGCCTCGCATCAGGATTCTACCCTTTTGGATGGTTGCAAACGCAGCGTAGTAATAAGGCAACCATTCTTTGGATTCCTTGGTTCCGATTCTGTCAAAATCATTGGCCAAAGCCGTGAATTCCTCTGGCGTTTTGTGTTCTTCCACTTTAGCGATTTTCTCTGTCATTGCTTTCTCATAAGCTGTCTGGGCAAAAGCCGTTAAACTCAATAGAGAAAGGCTGAATGTTAAGATTAATTTTTTCATTTGAAGTATATTTTATTTGTTTGTTTTAATTTTCTGATTCAAAGATAGAATGAGTTTTTATTGAGTTAAATTTTATTCTGCTGAATCGTAATTTTTGATAGCTGAAAGGTTATAAATTATTATTAATGGCATCATCCGTCTTATCAACACCAAAACTTACGAAGACACCAACAAAAACAAATGTGTTAACTGGCGGCCTAACTGCACTTCTCGTATTTCCGTCTGCTGAATAATTGAATCCGTAAACATTCTTATTCCCCAGGACATTATTAATACTTAAAACGAATACTGTAAACGATTTCGAATCTTTTTTACCAACACTTGGCACATAATTCACGCTGAAGTTGAGTCCGCTGTAATCTTTCAGTTTTCCGGAATCACGGATTCCATTTACACCATTAGTGGTAGACATATCATAATAAGGTCTCCCTTTTGAATAAATATAAGAAAGATTGAAGCCTGTTTTCCAATCCATCACGAATTTCTTTGCAACAGCATTCAGCGTATGTTTCGAAGCGAAATTTGGTGTTAAACTAAAAGGATAGTTCAGGAAATCTCTTTTGGAATCCAGATAAGAATAAGTCAGCCAGTAATCGATGTTTTTGAAGGTTTTTTTGTCTCGCCAGAACAACTCAATTCCTTTTGCAAAACCTCCTCCGCCATTATTGTCTGCGAATTGCGTGTATTGATTATTCGGATCAGTAGAACTTCCGTTGGATTTGGAAGAAGTTTTAATTAATTTATCATACTTCTTGTAAAAAGCTTCGAATCTCAAATTTCTGCCATCCGAATTTTTCTGAACCTGAAAAATGTAGTGATCCGCTCTTTGGAAATCAAAATTGTTTGAGATCAGATATTTGCTTTCCGGGCTTTGGTAAAACATTCCGTATGCTAAAGACGTCGTCCATTCCTTAGAAATCCTGTAAGCTAAAGCAGCTCTCGGTGAAAAATTCCACTTATCGAGGTAAGAAGAATGTTCTGTTCTTGCTCCTATTTTTGCCGATAAATCATTAGTGAAAATCAAATCTGTTTCAGCAAAAGCAGATGAAATCAGATCTTTATAATTCTTTTCATAAAATCCATAATTCATATTTTCATCAGCATTATTCAATTCAAATCCTCCTCTTACAGTATTTCTGCCCACTTTTCTTTCAACAACCAGTTTTGCATTAATATAATTGGATTTATTATTGATTTTGGTTTGATTAATATTACCATCACTCTTAAAACTCACAAAATCCAAATCACTTGAGTTATAGGAATATGATGTTCCGATATTCACAAGATATTTACCGAATTTTTCTCTGTAAGATAAATTATGATAAGTATTATTTCCTTTCAAATTCACCTGATTTCTATCGTAATTTTCTTCAAGACTTTTCGAACTTACAGACATTTCGTTTTGATCTATACTTCCGTAATATTTGATGAAACCGCCTTTTTTGGTTTTAATTCTGAAATTCCCATCAAAGCCATAACCTTGCGGATATTTGCCAAAATCTGTATTGAAATTGAACAACTTTCCCATCAATCCCAAATTAGAATAGCCACCGGCAACACCCCATGACGCCGTTTTTTCTTTGTTCAATTTCTGATAATTAGCACTTAGGAAAATCGGAGAAACACCAAAATCAAATGAAGTTGTATCCGGCAGATCCACACTTTCCAAGATTAAAACTGATGATAAAGCCTGACCATAAACCGCTGAATATCCACCACTTGAAAAAATATTCCCTTTGAAAAGTGATGTATTAAAACGGTCTCTGCCCGCAATCCCCGGAACCGAATTTGTGAAATAATTATTAACGAGATTTCCGTCCATAAAAATCTTGGTTTCTGTGCCCGTTCCGCCTCTTACAAACAAACCTTCACTTTCTCCTACTTTCTGAACTCCCGGCAAATAACCCAAAGCAGAGGAAATTTGTCCGTTTGCACCTGCTGTAGTGTAGATATCCAAAGGCGTAAGCAAAGCTGTAGCACGTTTTTTATCACTAGCTTCGATACTTCCGGCAGTAATTACAACAGCATTGATCTCATTGATTTGAGCTTTTAAATTTGCCGGAACAGCAATATCTCTACCTTCCAGTTTTATGGTAACTTCTACTTCTTCATAATTCGTTCCTGAAAAAACCAACATTTTATCTCCAGATTCTGTAGTTGTAAAAGAATAATTTCCGTTTTCATCTGTCGTTGCACCATCGTAAGTATCTTTCAATGTAACATTAATGTCTTTCAAAGCTTTGTTTTTGAAAGTTACTTTTCCGGAAACTGTGATCTGTGAACAAATACTAATGCTGATCAAAAATGCTAATAAGCCGAAGATTCTGCGTTGAGTGTTCATATATCTTAATTTTGATCCAAAGATATTTCTGTCAATAATAATATTAAATTAATTATAACCGAACCGTAGATTATGATAACCGAACCGTCCATGTTTCACGTAAAACATTCAGTTTATAATGTTGGCTTTAAATTTGTTATATCGAAATTATAATAAATTACTTTAAAACTATGAAAAATTTAATACTAATTGGTATTGCAGGACTTACATTGGCTTCTTGTAAAACCGTTTCAAAACAATACATTGTGCGTCCAAAATCTCATACAGAAACGCAGGGAACGGCTAATTTTATTCAGAAAAAAGGAAAAGTTGAAATGGATCTCAGCGTTTTCAAATTGACGCCAGGTCTTCATGCTGTTCATATCCACGAATTCGGAAATTGTAGTGCTACAGACGCTTCATCAGCCGGCGGACACTGGAATCCTTCCAAAGATGACCACGGAAAATGGGATACAGAACATTTTCATATGGGTGACATCGGTAACCTTGAAGCGGATAAAAACGGACAGGCTCAACTGATTTTCACAACTGACAAATGGTGTCTTGGTTGTGATGATCCGTCAAAAAACATTATCGGAAAAGCAATTGTAATTCACTCAGGTGTAGACGATTTCCATACGCAGCCAACGGGAAATGCAGGAGGGCGTGTTGGTTGTATTGAGATTAAATAGGTTTTAGATTACAGGTTTAAGGTTTTAGATTTCCACAACCTAAATCCTCTTACCTTCTACCTAAAAATCATATTTCAAAACTTTGGAAAGCATCAGTAATATGATGAATTTCCAAAGTTTTTTCTTTGTTCGGAAGTACGGAAATGATATCAAATCTGACCTCTTTATCAATATTATTTTCTTCGATAAAATAATTAGCTGCAGATATCAACAGTTTGATTTTCTTTTTGTTAACAGCTTCCTGAGGTTCCAGAAACGCATCTGTATGTCTTGCTTTTACTTCAACAATAATAATCTGATTTTCGAATTCTGCGATGATGTCGACTTCTGCTTTTAAATAACGGAAATTGCGGGCAAGAATCTTGTAATTGGCCTTAACTAAAAAATCTACAGCCAAATCTTCTGCTATTTTTCCAAAGTCGTTGTGGTCTGCCATTAATTAGAGAATTTGTTTATTTTTGTGTTTATAACCATCAAAACTATGAAATTAAATTTACCATTAACTTTAACAGCATTTCTTTTACTCATTTTTATTGGTTGTTCTGATAATGACACAGAAATTCCTTTATCAGATATTAATACTTTTACTTTGACAAAAGCAGATGGAACAGCTTTCGAGCCGTCTGAATTTTCTTTTGAGATAAATTCGGATTCCATATTTGTTACCCTACCTCCACTAGAATCCAAAACAAATCTCAAAACAAAAATTTTGCACAACGGTGAGCGTATTGTTCCTGAAAATGGTTCTGTATTAGATTTTTCTAATCCTGTACAATTTTCTGTCTTTAATTCTGAAAGTAAAGAAAAAAAATATACGGCTGTAGTACGATATGCGAGACCAAAAAATACGATGTTTATTGGCGCATTTAATAAATATTTTGCCCTTGATTCTCAAAAAGGAACTTTGAAATGGTCTTTCTCAGCACCAGCTGGAAGCTTTCAATACAGTACAGCTTTCTTCAATGATAATGTTTTGTATGTAGGATGTACAGATGACTACTTGTATGCACTGAACGCATCCAATGGAAGGTTATTATGGAAATTTCGGACAAATTCTAGTATTGAATCTAGTGTTTATGTTTCGGATAATACTGTATTCTTCGGTAGTGATGATGACATTTTTTATGCTCTGAATGCCACAACAGGAGAACTTAAATGGAAATATACTACAGGTTTTAATGTGAGTTCCAGCCCTAAAGTTTCCGGAGAAATAGTCTATTTCGCAAGTGATGACGGTAATATTTATGCATTAAATAAAACAAATGGAAATTTGAAATGGAAATATTATGTCGGAAATATTTTTAATTCTTCTTCCTGTGCAATTGTTGAAAATGATTTATATATAAGTAACAGAAATGGCAGTATTTATAAGATTAATAAAGATTCTGGACAACAGATATGGAGAAGTTTATTAGGAAGTTCCGGCGAAGCTTCATCTCCGACTATTTCTGATGGTTACCTTTACACCACTGACAGAAGTTTTCTTTATAAAATAAATACATCTACTGGAAGTATCGTTTGGCAAAGTTATAATGTTGGCAACTATTCTTCCAGCCCATATGTCAACGAAAACTATGTTTTTGCAAGTTCAAGTTCAGGAAATATAACTGTATTAGACAAATCATCTGGAAATATACGTTGGCAAAAAACTATTTATTCCAATAGTGCAGAGCCAATATCAGTTAATTCTACTGTTTTTACAGGCGGCGGCGGTTACAACCATATTTATGCATTCAATGAAAGTGATGGTAGAGAGATTTGGAAATATCCAATTAATTCAATCAATACTTCTGCTCCAGTTATAATTGATAAAGATGGAAAACTATTTTACCCAAGCAAATCCGGAGCAAGAGACTAATTGTTATTTATAATGAATATCTACCACTTTTCGGGAGATATTCATAGTAATTTCTGAACCGATAATCAAAGGTCTGTTGTCAAAGATATGGCCATTCGGAAAATTGAAAGCTGCCGGGAAATCGTATTTGGAAACTCTGTTTGCAACCTGATGATTGACGAATGGGTCGAAGGATTCTTCATAACTTTTATTCTCTCCTTCTTTTCCCATATTAGTCATTCCGCCAACGATCAATCCTTTTATTTTTTTGAAGACGCCGGCTAATTCCAGACTCATAATCATTCTGTCCATCGCGTAGAAATTCTCGCCAATGTCTTCTATAAATAAAATCTTATCCTGAAAGTCGAAAGAATATTTGGTTCCCAAAAGTGCGTAAATCAACGCGAGATTTCCTCCAACCAAAATTCCGGAAGCCTCTCCTACTCTATTGTATTCTGTAGAATCGATTTTATAATTTGGATATTTTCCTTTCAGAATATCGAAGGTTAAATCATAACTTTCTTCGGTTACGCCAAAGCTTGACGTTTTGATGGTTTGTCCGTGGATGGAGGCAAAACCTTTTTTCAACAGATAACTTTGAATCACTGTATTGTCAGAATATCCGATATACCATTTTGAATTTTTCTTAAATTCTTTTAAATCTAAATGCTCAATCAAATGCTGACAACCGTAACCACCTCTCGAAGCCCAGATTGCAGAAATCTCTGGGTCGTTTAAAGCCCAATTGATGTCCTTAATTCTTTGTTCTTCTGTTCCGGCGTATGAATAGCCGTTTTGGAATTTTGTGTAGAGATTTTCGCCTAATATGGGTTCGTAACCTTTGCTTTTGATTAAAGTTAAAGTCTTTTCTAATTGAGCTTCTTCAACAGAGCCAGCTGGGGAAATAATGGCAATTTTGCCTCCTTTTTTTAGGGATTTCGGGAAAGTGGTGTTTTGCATCTGTGTTGCTTGTTTGGATATAGCAATGATAATAATTTTAACGCAAAGCCCGCTAAGTTTTTGTCCTTTATTGAAAATATTTTAAGGTTCGCAAAGGTGCTTCGCTCAGCAAAAGAAATTGATTATAAAGCAATATTGGATTTTATACTGAACGTCGATTTATATTGAAATCTGCAACCCGACTTGAGCGGAAATCCTTTTTTGCGTGTACTCAAGTTCAACTTATGGAAGTCGTCTGCAAAAAAGATTGACTTCGTCGAACCACTCCGTTAGGTTTGGGAGCGGAAGGCGGAAAAGTTGCCCAAAAAATATTACTTAATCTTAGGTTGCTGTTTCTCTGCTTTTTCCAGTTTCTCTTCGAACTTATTAAACTTCTTGAAGCTTTGCATAAATATAAATATACTGAAAATCACTAAGATACAACCAACACCTTTCCTGATTTTGTTCGCCACACGCTGATTGAGTCTGTCGTGGAATTGTTTTGCCAGGATGATTTTGGACAAATCTATCAACAAATATGTTCCGATAACAATCCCAATATAAAGAACAAAATCCTCAACTTTTGGATAGGCATTTCGTACAGAAACAACCGTTACGAGCCAGAAAAGAACCACGCCGATATTTAGTAAATTGAGTAAAAATCCGTTGAGGAATGTTTTGATGTAGTTTTGGTCGATGAGTTTTTCCTCGCCTTCGATGTGCATTTTGGTCCTCGAAAGAAGCATATAAATAGCATAAATGAGAATCAGGAAGGCGGAAATCCGGTAAAATCCTGGATGTTTGTCGATAAGACTCACTAAATCCGCGCTGGCATAGTAGCTGACAACTATACAAAGTAAATCAGCAGTGACCACGCCAATATCCAAAGCAATCGCGTGTCTGGGACCTCGGGAAAAACTGGTTTCTATGAGCAGGAAAAAGATGGGTCCGATGAACACCAAACTTAGCATTATTCCTAATCCGACAGCGTATAAAATGAGTTCGAGCATTCTTTTTAAATTTCAGAACAGCTGTAAAAATAAAGATTTAAAATTTAAGGCTTCATTTTAATTTCATCAAAATTGATTTCTCTTTGTTTAATCTAAATTATTTAATGAAATTCAATTCGTTTTTTGTTTAAGAAAAACTCCGAAAAAATCGATTGATTTCGGAGTTGAAAGAATTACTGTTTTATTAATTATTTGGAGGACTTTTATATTCAAACCCATAATTACTTATGTAATAATTTTCATTTTTCATATCTTTCACATTAATCACTATTCTGTTATTATGTACGTTTGTATAAATTTTTGAATATTTATAACTTGTATATTTAGGTTCAAAAATAGTAAATTTTAGGTCGTGAGCATTTGTTTGTGACATAAAAATAAATCCGATTAGATTATTTTTTTTTAATATTAAAATTTCACTATTTTCATCATAAAAAACCTCATCATACTCATTCTCAGAAAGTTTTTTATTTTTAAAAATTAAAATATATTTATCTTTTTTCTTGGCTAAAACGAAATAGTCATATATTCTTTTTATTATATTTATTTCTTTGTAATCAGGTTTTAAAACAATAGAATCCGTTGAAGTATTGATTAAGCCAAATCTATCTCCTTTTTTATTCTGTACAATTAAATAGTTATTAAAATACTGATTGGAATTATAAACCGTTGTTCCTTCTAGTATAATTTTTTCGTCCCTATGCTTATTTCCATAATTGAAATTATTATCTGGTTTTATAATTCCTTCGTATTCTCTTGCAATTTTTTTAACACCAATTATATCCAAATCTATTGTCGTTTTATTTAAAAACTCATTTGCCGTTTGAGGAATAACAAAACATTTATCAAAATTTTCACAATTTAAAATACTAGCTTTCCCATTATCATAAACTATAAAATCTTTTTCATTGTCAAAATTTACAGAGTCATAAATTGGTTCTATTAATAGTTTATTAGTTTTAATATCTGACCATCCCCATTTGTTTCCAGCCTTGAATGGAATTGCTCTTTCTATCATAAATTGTGATTGAGAAAACAAATAAATTGGAAACATAATTAATAATACTATTGTAATAATTCTCATAAATTTAAATTTAGTTTTTAGCTTTAATATTTCTACAATAAAAATAGTAGGATTTTAAATTGTTTCTACTCTTCCCAATCTTCAGCATAACCATGCTCTGTCATCGTAAATAATACTTCACCTGACTCGGCATCAACATAAACAAAGTTTGGTATATTTTCATAAAAGCCTTCGATATCATAATTTACAACATAAACATCTTTTTTTTGGTCTTCATACTTACCGTATGGAACTTCTATTTTCTCCTTCATTTGAACTCTCTCTCTATATAGACATAGGTTCTATTCTTTTTCTTTATATATTGTTCAACATTTTGAACTGCTTGTTCTTTTGTTATCATCATTATTTATTTTAAATTTAAAATTTTATCAATAGTTACTTCTTGTCTTTTTTTGGAATATCATCTAAGTTAAATGGTAAAATTTCTTTAATAGGATTTCCTAAATTATCTGTAATGCCATAATCTTTGTAGTTTTTATTTATATATCGTTCCGCATGTTCCACTTCTTTTCTATTTAAATATTTTGAATGTTCTATCATTTTATCACAAACATATTTTTCCCTATCTACTAAAGTCTTTTGCATAAACGATTGCATACTTGTTGCTTTGCAATCTCTCATATGCATCAACTCGTGGAGAGTTTCATAAACGGTCGCATTTTCGCGCAAAATTATCTTCATTTTAATACCGTCTGTTACAAACATTGCTGCATTATGTGGCTCTAAAAGAAGTGGTTTGCCAGATTTAAGGAAATAGCCTTCTACTTCTATTATTCCTTTACCATTGCCAATTTGTAACTCCACTTTTATTTTCTTCAGATAATTTTCAATTCTAATAAAATCAGCGTCATCAAGAATTTGCCCTAAATATTTTCCTCTTCTTAGGAGAGAAGCCTCAATTTTTCTTGCTCCTTTTCCGCCTCTTGCCAAGACCTCTTCAATCCATTTCGTAAATTTAGGTAAAAGCTAAGCAAAAGTGCTTTAAACAAAAGCTCCAAAGTTAAAATACTTCGGAGCTTTGTGTATACATTAACATGCTTATTAGAAATTATTTATCCCAAGCAATCTTAAAAAACTCGTTTTCTAATTCAGAAACTTCTTCTTCGCTTAACTCTATTTTTTTATCTTTATTTTTTAGCACATGTTCTACAAAATCTTCATTAAGTTTAAAGTTCTGATATTTCTTCAAGTAATTTATTAAATACTCGGGCCAATACCACTCACCATCTGTGTCAACTCCCACATAACCCATTCTCTCTTCGTCATTGTCTTCAGCGATCCCCATTATTGCAGCACAGAGAACTCCTTTTTTCAGATACTCAAGAACTTCATTTCTATGCATATTTTCCTCAGTACCTGCTAAATAATATTTTTGTAAATCTTTTGCGAAGAAATCATCTCCATGTTTTTTTATAAATCCTATAAATTTCATAATTTTTATTTTAAGGTTTGAATATAATAAATTTTCCACTTTTATCATGAACAAAATTACCCAAGTCATCAACTCGAATCCTTAAAGTAGGAGCTTCTACTTCTACCTGTAGTATTTTGGCTAATTTCGCTGCAAAACCATTTTTTAACGAGCCTGAATAACAAGACACTAATCTTATTTTAGTCCCTTCTGTCCAGCCTTCGGCTTTTATAATGTTTGCATAGTCTTCAGCATTTTTCCACGTTCCCGCATAATCAACAAATTTTCCATTATCACTTCCATGAGCCACAATATTAAATATATTTTCTTCTTCTCTTTGCAGCAACCTTATTGAGTTCCTAAAAGTATTACCATCATCACTAAATTTTAATATCTTGGCGGTTAGCCAATCTTTTTTATTCCACTTAAGGACATCTTCCAAAGTGACTTTTTTTATTTTATTGATAATTTTTCTCGCTCCTTTTCCGCCTCTTGCCAAAACCTCTTCAATCCATTTAGTAAATTTAGGTAAAAGCTTGGCAAGTTTTGCAAGGGCTTTTATGATAGTAACAATTGTAATAATAATATCTACAGCCAAAATTGTGTCTTCTCCTTCGTTGTACTGTAGCTGATATTGGTTAAGCTTCGGGTCATCATAACGAGAATATTTATAGTTTTTGACAGCTTCTATGATGTCATTAAATACCTTTCCGGGATTTTGTAAAATTTTGCTTAGTGTTTCTTCTACTGCCTCTCTAATCTCTAAAAATTCTAAATTAATTTCTCCACCCAACAGATCACTTATGACAATATTAATTGCTAATAAGGCGATATCAATAAAACCGGCAATAAACTCAACAATCCCGTTATAAATGCCACAGAAGTAGGCAATATTTAGTTTAATATCATCTCTGCTCTCAATCATCCATTTTTTAAAGTTCTCAAGACATTTTATGTTGTCATCTATCCCTTTTATGATATCTTCTATAGTCTGTATTTTAAATTCTTTGCCAACTACCTTGAAAGATTTGATATGTTCTAACTGCTTTCTAAATTTGGTAAGTCTATTTTTTAAAGTTTCACTTTTCTGAACAAAATAATTGATTGCTAATTCCGGTTTTGCAAAAAGATATTCATCAGATTTCAGGGTAGGATCCCACTGCTCACGCGAAAATTTTCCTTCTTTACGATAATCGTCCGAAAGATTTTCAGTTATTTTTTTAAAATAATTTTGCAATTCCAATGCTGGAATACTCATCAGCTTTCTCTGTAATGTGATAGACTTTAAAAAAGCATCAGAGATTTCCTCTTCATTAAACTGAAAAGTCTTATTGTCTTTATTTTCATCATAAATATATTTTGCCCAGTATTTGGGTAAGTCATCTGGTTTATTATATTTATAATAATAATCTATCATTGCATCACTCATTTTCACAAGCAAAACTTTACCTAGGCTAATCGTGTGATTATCTTTTTCTGCATATATGATACAGTCTGTTTCGTCATCATCCATTCCTTTCGAGTTTTTGAGCTTTAAATTTTCTTCCCGAAATTCTTTGATAAGTCTTGTCGCATTATAATCGTGTACAATTTCATATTTCCAAGATCCCATAGTTTACAGTTTTGGTATTTGACCGGTTAATATTTCTCTCGTTTCTCTATAGAACACGCTGTTTTTGCCAAGAGGGGAATCCATTGCTATTTCATTGGATATCTCCTGGAAAATTTTGTTTGTTCTTATCCCTTCAAAAGAATCTATCCCTTATTATATTCATTAAATTGTATGACTCGACTTCCAAGGAGTATTCGTTGGCTTTCTTCATCAAAATCATCGATTTCATCTAAAATATTTTTCATAAAACACATTTTTAAAGTTTCTGAAAGCAAATCTAGATGGCGGTAGCGACAAAACTTGACGTGTTATTTTTTATTTTTTCCATAAAAAAAACCGTCCTAAAAAAGACGGTTCAAATTTTTCTATTTTTACTTACTCCACAATCTTGAAATCGAGTTGTTTCGCAATCAGATTGGCTTTCACCACTTTGATTTTGACCTCGTCTCCTAATCGGAAAGTGTTGCCCGTTCTGGAACCGATAATTGCGTAATTCTTTGCATCCAATGAGTAAGAATCATCTACCAAATCACGGAGTTTTATCATTCCTTCTGCGCCGTTTTCAGGGATTTCTACCCAGAAACCGTATTCTGCAACGCCGGAAATAACACCTGTGAAAACTTCGCCCACGTGGTCTTCCATAAATTTGACCTGCATAAATTTGATGCTTTCTCTTTCCGCTTCAGAAGCCAGTCTTTCCATTGCAGAACAATGTTTGGCCTGTGTTTCCACTTCTTCCCTATTCGGCGATTTTCCGCCGTCTAAATAATGCTGAAGCAATCTGTGCGCAATCAAATCGGGATAACGACGAATTGGCGATGTGAAATGCGAGTAATATTCGAAGCCAAGTCCGTAATGTCCAATTGGGTCTGTGGAATAAACGGCTTTGCTCATACTTCTCATTGCAAGCGTTTCAATCATATTTTCTTCGCCTTTTCCTTTGACGTCGCTCAATAATCTGTTTAATGATTGCGCAACAGTTTGGGTATTTGCCAAGTCCATTTTGTAACCGAAAGTGCCTACGAAATCTCGTAAAGCAGTTAATTTCGCTGGGTCTGGGTCGTCGTGGATTCTGTAGATGAAGGTGTTTCCGGTTGGTTCGTTTCTTTTGTTTAATGAAATAAATTCGGATACTTTTTTGTTGGCCAAAAGCATAAATTCCTCAATCAAATGGTTGGAATCTTTGCTGACTTTGAAGTAAACGCCGATTGGTTTGCTATTTTCATCAAGGTTGAATCTTACTTCGCTTCTATCAAACGTAATCGCGCCATTTCGGATTCTTTCGGCTCTTAAGATTTTGGCTAATTTATCTAGTTGAAGGATTTCTGTTGTCAAATCGCCTTCCTGAGTTTCGATTCTTTCCTGCGCTTCCTCGTAAGAAAATCTTCTGTCGGAATGGATGACCGTTCTACCAAACCATTGTTTGTGGATTTTTGCATCTTCATCCAGTTCGAAAACCGCTGAGAACGTGAATTTATCTTCATTTGGTCGCAATGAACAAACATCATTACTCAAAACCTCCGGAAGCATCGGCACTACTCTATCGACTAAATAAACCGACGTTGCTCTTTTGTAAGCTTCATCATCCAAAATAGTTCCCGGTTTTACGTAATGCGAAACGTCCGCAATGTGAACGCCTATTTGCCACAATCCGTTTTCTAATTTCTGAATGGATAACGCATCATCGAAATCTTTTGCATCTTTCGGGTCAATTGTGAAGGTACAAATGTCACGCATATCCCAACGTTTTGCAACTTCTTCATCATTGATGCTTCTGTCAATTTGGTCTGCGTCGTGCTCCACTTCTGGTTCGAAATTATAAGGCAAACCATATTCTGCAAGAATCGCGTGGATTTCTGTTTCGTGGTCGCCAGGCGTTCCTAGAACCGTTACGATTTCGCCTTCCGGGTTTTTGCTTCCAGGTCTCCATTCACGCATTTTGACGATGACTTTGTCGCCGTCTTGCGCACCATTGAAATGATTTTTAGAAATGAACATATCCGTATTCATCGTTCTCTTTTCGAAAACTACAAATCCGAAATCTTTCTCTGCAATCTGCTGGAAAATCCCGACAAAAGTATCTTTTGCACGTTCAAGGACTTCTGCAACGGAACCTTCTACTTTTTTACCTTTGAAATTGTAAGTTACCAAAAGGACTTTGTCGCCTTGCAAAGCATCTTTCACATTTTTCTGATGTACAAAGATATCATCCGGCATTCCTTCTACTTTCACGTAAGCATTTCCGGATTGATTGAAATCTATGACACCTGTCAAAGTTCCTTCAATATTGAGATTGACGATGTATTTTCCTTTCTCTGTTTCTTTGATTTTCTGTAGCGCCTGCAATCTGTGAAGCGCCTGGATTACGAGTTCTCTCTGTCTTGGATTCTTGTAATCTATCCCTTCTGCAATCTGTTTGTAATTGTAGATTTTGGATGTTTTCTGATTCATAAAACGAAGGATTGTTCTTCCTAAATCCAGAAGTTTCTGTTCGTTTTTATGAGATGTATTTTTTTTGTTATTCATTTAATTTTAATTAATTGTTAAGATGTTTAAACGCATCTAAAATTTATCCTGTTCCTCATCAATAATCCTTTTCAGGTCTTCTTCTTTTGGAAGACTCACCAAATATTTGTTCACAAAAATCTGCTGAGAAAGTCCTGTGCTAGCATATTTTACCAACGATTCATTTTTATTGGCGCAGAGGATAATTCCTATTGGTGGATTATCACCTTCGTTTTTTTCGTTTTCGTTATAATAATTCAGATAAACATTCATTTGTCCTGCGTCTGCGTGAGAAAATTCTCCCAACTTTAAGTCTATCAAAATATTACATCGCAAAATTCTGTGATAAAAAACCAAATCGATGTAATAATGTGTATTATCAAACGTGATTCTTTTCTGCCTTGCTTCGAAACAAAAACCTTTTCCCATTTCCAAAAGAAAAGTCTGCAAATGGTTGATAATGCTAAGTTCCAATTGATTTTCGGAGTAAGAAGTTTCTTCTTTGAGACCCAAAAATTCCAATATGTAAGGGCTTCTAAAAAAATTCTCTGCCTCAGGTTTCTCTGATTTTTGATGTTCCTCCAAGACTTTTTGTTTATCTTTACTCAAACCTGTTCTTTCAAAAAGCATAGAATTGATGGCTCTTTGTAATTCCCGAACCGACCAATTATTTTTGATAGCTTCTGTCTCGTAGAAAGTCCGTTTTGTATTGGTTTCTAATTTTAGAAACTCGATGAAATGCGAAAAACTTAGTTGATTGATTAATTTATTTGAATCATTAGTCCAACGATTTTCTTTATTAATATCATTATTTTCAGATTCTGCGGACAGTGTCAGCAAAATTTCATTTTGTTGATTTTCAGTTAAATACAATTTTGCGGTCGGTGTCAGCAAAATGTTTTGATAAGTAATAAAGAAATCCTTACAAATATACAGATGCCTTTCTCGGATTTGTTCAACACCAGAATTTTTCAGTCTTTTCTCAATTTCCTTGTACAGATTCTTTCCATATTCCGCTCTGTCATTTCCATTAAGTTCATACTCAGAAATATAAAAACCAATCAACCAATTTCTCAAAGTCAGTGCCACATTCACCTGTCTTTGAGCTTGGTTTTTGAAGAAAATTTGAGTTTCTCCGATTTTGGAAATTAGTAAAGATATTTCTTGCATTGTTCTAAATTAATCCAAAATGTGGATTTAATTTTTAATAAAGATAAAATAAAATAGGGGAGTTTGGGAAACCTTTGTATTAATTTATGGTTTCGTGAGAAAGAACTTTCTCTGTGAAATGCGTTGCAAAGATATAACTTTAAAAATAAAGCCTGTAATTTTTAAGATTACAGGCTTTTTATGTTTAGCAAAATGCGATTTTGTCCACTCTGTTCTGATGTCTGCCACCTTCGAAATCCGTGGTTAGGAATTTATCTACAATCTCGAACGCCAGTTCTTTTGAAATGAATCTTGCCGGAATTGAAATCATATTCGCATCGTTATGTTGTCTTGCCAATGCTGCAATTTCCGGCATCCAGCAAAGGGCGCATCTAATTTTCTGATGTTTGTTTGCCGTGATTTGAACGCCATTCCCACTTCCGCAAATCAAAATTCCCAATTCATTTTCTCTGTTATCTACAGACGTTGCAGCTGGATGTACAAAGTCCGGATAGTCAACAGAATCAGCAGAGTAAGTGCCAAAATCCTGGACTTCATACTTACCTTCGAGGTATTTTTTTATTAATTCTTTGTACTCAAAACCAGCGTGGTCAGCGGCTATAGCTATCTTTTTCATTTCGTTTATTTAATTATCATTATTTCAAGTATAAAATTAATACATATTTTATTAATGTTAGTATAGAGTTTTAGTACAATTAATAACAATATAATAAATTATTTATCTAAAAATCAATGATATAAAATTAATAATGATAATTAAATAACTAAAATTTACAATCATTAATAAAAAGATAATAGAATGTTAGAAATTGTCAGAAAACCTGTGGATAACTTCCTTCAAGTATTTCTTTTTATAACTGAATATTTTTAGTAATGGACTATTTTCTGACAACTTCAATTTTTTATTTCAAATTAGTTTTAATTCACTTCAAGGAAGTTTATCCCCAGAATGGTTTCTAATATTGAGGTTTGAAATTAATTACAAACATTTGTTGATAACAATCTTAATGATTTGATTATCAATATTAAATTAATGTTAAAAACCTACTCATTAATCCACATTTCGTGTGATGAAATAATTTGTTTTTATTTCTCCGCATACTACCGCACTACAACAATACACTACAATATTATTTTTTTATAAAAAGAAAAAGAGATGTATAATAATGTAATGAAAGTTTGTGGATTCTTTTTGCAAATTAAATTTTTGAAAGGGAAGAATTAGTTTTAAATTTGTGAAACAAAGAGGGCAGGATTTATTGTCTTCTTTCTATAAAACCTTAAATTAAAATTTAATGAAATCGCCATAATTTGTAAACGCAAACGTGATTGTGAGACGAGCGATTGCATATGGCAAATAAAAACAATTTAAATCTACATATGAAAACAATAAAAGATTTCGATTTTAAAAACAAAAAAGCTTTAGTAAGAGTAGACTTCAATGTTCCTCAGGACGAAAATCTAAAAGTGACGGATAATACCAGAATTGTTTCTGTAAAACCTACCGTCGATAAAATCCTTGCTGATGGCGGTTCTGTAATCCTTATGACGCATCTTGGAAGACCAAAAGGCGAAGTAAACGACAAATATTCCCTTAAAAATATTCTGGATGAAGTTTCTTCAGTTCTTGGTAAAGAAGTGAAATTTGTGGACGAATCAATAGGGGAGAAGGCAGAACAAGCAGCAGCTGAACTTCATCCGGGAGAAATCTTATTATTAGAGAACCTTCGTTTTCATAATGAAGAAGAAAAAGGTGATGAAGCTTTTGCAGAAAAGTTATCGAAATTAGGTGATGCTTATGTGAATGATGCCTTCGGAACTGCTCACAGAGCGCACGCTTCTACAGCTGTCATTGCACAATTCTTTCCTTCTACTAAATTTTTCGGTTTACTGATGGAAAATGAATTGATTGCTATCGATAAAGTTCTAAAATCTGGTGAAAAGCCTGTAACTGCGATACTTGGAGGTTCTAAAGTTTCTACAAAAATTACAATTATCGAAAATATTCTTCCTGCGATTGATAACTTAATCATCGGTGGCGGAATGTCTTTCACATTTATAAAAGCACTTGGTGGAAAAATCGGTAAATCTATTGTTGAAGACGATAAATTAAGTTTGGCTATTGAAATTCTTGAAAAAGCAAAAGAGCATAAAGTAGAAGTTTATCTTCCGACAGATGTTGTAATAGCTGATGATTTCAATAATGAAGCGGATAGAAAAGAATGTAATATCAGAGAAATCCCTGAAGATTGGCAAGGTTTGGATGCAGGTCCAAAATCAAGAGAAATCTTTAACGATGTTTTATTAAATTCCAGAACGATTCTTTGGAATGGTCCAATCGGTGTTTTTGAAATGTCAAATTTTGCTGCCGGAACTATAGCTTTAGGAGAAAGCATTGCTGAGGCAACAAAACTTGGCGCATTTTCATTAGTTGGAGGTGGAGACAGTGTTGCTTTCGTAAAACAATTCGGATATTCTGACAAAGTAAGTTATGTTTCAACTGGAGGAGGCGCAATGTTGGAAAGTTTAGAAGGTTTGGAACTTCCGGGAGTTGCTGCAATCAACAAGTAATAATTAATTTTCTTAAATATAAAAACCGACAAAGCAATTTGTCGGTTTTATTTTTGTCTGTACTTGAATCATCTTCAAGAAATTTTTTTTAAGCGATTCTCAAGGACTTTGTTTTAATTGAGAAATCTATATGAATTTCTAAATTTTTGTAATTATTAACAAATTTTGAACAAAATAGCTGAAAATTGACCTTCAGAAACTACCCGAAAATCGATTTTCTATCTTTTTTCGATAATGTATATCAAACTGGAAAATTCGGTGTTAAAAAGTGCTTTTACGTTAGAAATCGTTCCGTGAACGACTGCTTTTAGCCAAAAAAGAGGTGATTTCTTATATTTTTCACTCAACATCGAGATATAAAATGAATCGAGTAGGAGCGGTTTTATTTTTCTTAATTTCCAATCTGTATTTTTTGAAATCAGATTTTCCATCCCATTTTTTGAAAAATGATAGATGTGTCTTGGTACATCATAAGCCGCCCAAAATTCTTTGTAATGTTTCGCATCGTAAGATGTCGGGTTTGGAACTGCTATAATTAATAAACCTTTTTCTTTTAATTTTGAATGAAAAATATCCAGCATTTCTTTCTGATTTTCGATGTGTTCGAAAACGTGCCAAAGTGTAATTGCATCCAGACTTTGATTTTCTATTGAACTTAAATCATCAATAATTTTAGCTTTTGACGTCTTATTTATTGCTGCATTTCTAGCATCGGAATTTGGTTCAAATCCAAAAGTTTCGAAATCATTTTCGATATATTTTACAAATTCTCCGGCACCACAACCATAATCTAAAACTTTTGAATTCTTTTTTATTCTGTCGAAAAGAATTGTTTTCTTGTACTGAAGATTGAAAGATTGTAAAAATTTATAAACTTTTTCTTTCAAACTTCCTGTGTCCTGATGATGCGAAATATAATCTTCACTCTCATAATATTTTGAAATATTCGATGGAATAGGAGAGGTCTTGAAAACGCCTTTTGTTTCAGTTTCTATCAATTCGAATTCTTCCTGAGAAAGAAAATGGTCTTTAATTTTCATATATTAATTCAAAGTTTAAAGTTCAATATCCAAGGTAATAAACTCTGAATATTGAACTTTGAATATTAAATGTTTCACGTGGAACATTACTAATTATCTTCCTAAATAAATCAATAAAACATTGATATCTGAAGGAGAAACGCCACTGATTCTGCCAGCTTGAGCGATTGTTACTGGTCTTACTTTGGTCATTTTTTGCTTAGCCTCTGTTGATAAAGATGCTATTTTAGAGTAGTCAAAATCATCAGGGATTTTGATAGTTTCCAAACGGTTTAGTTTGGCCACATTTTCCTTTTCTTTCTCTATATAACCTTTGTACTTGATGTTGATTTCAGCTTGTTCTCTTACTTCCTCTTTATAAGCTGACGTTATATCTTTTATAGTTTGAATTTCTTCTAATTTTTCCAATGTCATATTAGGACGGGTCAAGTAGTGAGAAGCTCTGTAAGCTTGGTCAACTATAGAAGATTCTATGGATTCCAATATTGGATTGATTGCGCCGGGTTTGATAGAAGTTTCTCTCAAATAAGCTTCCAGTTCATCACTTTTGGTAATTTTTTCCTGAACATTTCTCAATCTTTCTTCTTTGGCTAAACCAAGATTGTAAGCTTTTTCTGTCAGTCTAATGTCGGCATTATCCTGTCTTAGAAGCAATCTGTATTCTGCACGGGAAGTGAACATCCTGTATGGTTCTTCAGTTCCTTTTGTAATCAAATCATCTATTAAAACGCCGATATAAGCCTCATCTCTGTTAAGAATGAATTCTCCTTTGTCGTGGACTTTATTGTGCGCATTGATACCCGCCATCAAGCCTTGTCCGGCTGCTTCTTCATAACCAGTCGTTCCATTGATTTGACCGGCGAAATAAAGGTTTTGAATCAACTTAGTTTCAAGTGTGTGATAGAGTTGAGTAGGAGGGAAGTAATCGTATTCTATGGCGTAACCGGGACGGAAAACTTTGACATTTTCGAAACCAGGGATATGTCTCATTGCTTTGATTTGAACATCTTCCGGAAGAGAAGAACTGAATCCATTGACGTAAATTTCCACAGTTTTCCAACCTTCTGGCTCTACAAACAATTGATGTCTGTTTCTTTCTGCGAAACGGTTGATTTTGTCCTCAATACTTGGGCAATATCTTGGTCCTGTACTTTGAATAGTTCCGTTGAACATTGGGCTTCTGTCGAAACCTTCACGTAAAATGTCGTGAACAGTTTCGTTGGTATAAACGATATGACAGCTTAATTGTTTAGTTAACTTGGGTGTATCTAAATAACTGAATTTCTGAGGTTTTTCATCGCCTTTTTGTTCTTCCATTTTGGAATAATCCAAGCTTCTTCCGTCAACTCTTGGAGGTGTTCCGGTTTTCATTCTGCCAGATTCAAATCCTAGTGAAACCAATTGTTCTGTGATTCCGAAAGCTCTTGGTTCGCCCATTCTTCCGCCACCAATTTGTTTGTCTCCAACGTGTATTAATCCATTCAGAAAGGTACCGTTTGTAAGGACAACAGATTTAGACCTGATTTCGATTCCTAATCCTGTTATAACACCAACTGCTTTACCATTTTCTATGATTAAGCTTTTTACCATATCCTGAAAAAAGTCAAGATTTGGTGTATTTTCAAGTGCTAAACGCCATTCTTCTGCGAAAAGCATTCTGTCATTTTGAGTTCGTGGTGACCACATTGCCGGACCTTTGGAAAGATTCAGCATTTTGAATTGGATGGCAGATTTGTCCGCTATAATTCCGGAATATCCGCCCATTGCGTCGATTTCTCTTACAATCTGTCCTTTTGCAATTCCTCCCATTGCCGGGTTACAGCTCATCTGTCCGATGGTCTGCATATTCATTGTGACCAATAGGGTTTTTGAACCTAAATTGGCTGCTGCGGCTGAGGCTTCGCAACCTGCGTGACCTGCACCAACAACGATGACATCGTATATTTCTGTAATCATTTTATTTATTTAATTGAATGTTCCACGTGAAACATTGTCAAAACTTAAATTCAAAAAGAAAAGTGTAACTAGCCCCGATTGTAACGTAAATCCTTTTTGTAAGAAGCGATGGGAAAGCCAAGGACTTGCAAAAAGATTGCAGTGGAAAGCGGGAAATAGCTCCTAAAAATTAAAATATCGATTGATATAGAAATCTTCTTTTTGTCGCATTGTGGATGCTTCTTCTTCAGTTTTGTCTTTGTATCCGCAAAGATGAAGTAAACCGTGAGCCAAAACTCTTCTGAATTCTGATTCAAAATCCTGCGATAGGGTAGAAGCGTTGTCCAAAATGCGCGGCAAAGATACGAAAATATCTCCTGAAATAGTTTTTCCCTTTACATAGTCAAATGTGATAATGTCTGTATAATAATCGTGGTCGAGATAATCCTGATTGACCTTAAGAAGATAATCGTCATCACAAAAAATAAAATTGATGTCGCCGGGTTTTCTGCTCTCGGAAACAATCAAATCTTCCAGCCAGGTTGAAATGTTGGAATCTATCTTTTTTGGGTCGATGTTTTCGAAGAAATAATTTATCATATTTTTAAAACCAATGTCCTAAAATGACACTGAATACGCCTTTATGTTTGTTAAGAGATTTGCTAACGTTGAGTTTTATTTGTCCAAACGGAGACTTATATCCGGCCGTAAGACCAATAGAACTGTAATTTAATTTGACTGCATCTTCAAATTTGATAGAGCTGAAAAGATTGGCAATACTGAAGTTTCCAACCAGAAAATAATTCTTACCGAATCTGAATTGGAAATCATTAGATGCAAGAAAAATATTATTATCATTTAATGAAGCAAATTGATATCCCGCAAATCTTTTGAAATTTCCCATCGGTTGTTCAAAAATTCCGCCAAGTCTGTATTGGTAAAATGAAGGTAGATTAGATTCCCCAATTGTAATCCCTCCGTAAAGATTCAAACGGTAGGTGAACATTTTTGAAACATAAAAATTCATCTTGATATCAGCTTTTACAAGAATCGGTTTCTTTTCCAAATCGTCGCCGAAAAGGTCTAAGATTTTTCCTTCAGCATTAAGATAGAATCCTTTTGTTGCAAAATCTTTGTCATTCTGAGTATCACTTTTTACAAATATATAAGGATTGAGAAATTTTTCGTTGTGTTCTTCGAGTCCATTTTTTTCACTTTCGAAATAATCGTGACTTACACCACCTCCAACTGCAAATTTGTCTTTCCAGACAGATTGGATATAAGCTTCGTTTCTTAGCCATTTCCAGCTTTCTACAGTATTATTGTCGAAGTTTTTTAAATCGAAGCTCATTCCCGATGAATAAAGTCCAAAACCAGGAATGTAACCGTTATCTATAAAGTAATTGAAATAATATCGCGGACTATCGCCAATAACAACATCCAAAGAAAGATTTGAATTTCTGAAAAGAAGACGTTTTGCAGAATAATTCAGCAATAATCCTGTTTTGAAAATCTCATCATAATGCAAGCCGAATTTAAGGAAATGCCGTGTATCATCTTCCGTAACGTTCAATTTTAGATAATAACTATTATTTTCCTGAACAATATCGTAGTTGATGAATTTGTAGTTATTGGTTGCATAAAGTTTATCAAGCATTTTATTAATACTTCCATAAGTCTGCATAGAAGGAAGTTTGAGCCCCATTTTTCCACGGACGTAATTTGATTTGTAAATTTTTCCGTTTTCTACAACAAGACTGTCGATTTTATAAACACTTGAATAGATTGGATTGATGGAAGAACGGACTCTATCAAAATTGCGCTTTGGTAATTCTTTGAGAATATCAGCATATTTCAAAGCTTCCACATAACCGCTGTCCAGTATTTTACGCTTGTTATCGTAGCTTGTAGCGGTCATTCCTGTTAAATCTGGCTTAATATTAATGTCAGTATATTTATATTGATTGACCGTTTCTTTTTGGATCCCATAATCAATAATTTGATTGAGAATAGAAATAATATTTGTAAGATTTTCACGCTTAGCTAAAGGCTGATTCAGATCCACACCAATGACAATGTCGATACCTTTATCTTTCAAAGGTTTTGATGGGAAATTAACGCTCATAGCGCCATCAACATAAATACTGTCTCCGATTTTTACTGGCTCCAGAAGTGAAGGAAAAGCGGAACTAGCCAAAATTGAAGATACCAGATCACCTTTTTCAAAAATCTTCATTTTTCCGCTTTCAAGATTGGTTGCAATGCAGAGAAAAGGAATTGGTAATGTCGAAAAATCATCAATATTAGAAACATTTCTGAGTAATTCCTTCAAAAGATAAACATTTCGCTGTCCTGTACTGATAGACGAGGGAAAACTAATCTTTCCATTTTTCAGTGGAACTGTAAAAAGATATTTATCGACGCTTTTACTGAAAAAACTGGTTTCCTGTCTTGTTTTTGGATCGGTAATCAATGAATAGAAATCCGTGTCCATTACTATTTTCTCTATGTCTTTTCCTGTATACCCAGAAGCATACAAACCGCCGACAATTGCGCCCATACTGGTTCCGGAGATATAATCGATTTTAACACCAAGAGAATCCAGAACTTTAAGGACGCCAACGTGTGTAAAACCTTTCGCTCCACCTCCTGAAAGAGAAAGACCTATTCTTGGATTTTTTGGAATGACAAGATTTTCCTTTACCTGAGAATAACCCGTCAGATAAGCCAGAAAAATAAACAGATAAAAGAGTTTCTTAATCATTTTTAATTTTTTATATAAATTCTTTTAACTCTCGGAGAAATCGATGTTAAAACTTCGTAAGTAATTGTATTACAGTATTTTGAAAATTCATCAAGCGTTGGATTTGAATTAAAAATCACAACTGAATCGCCTTCTTTTACATTGGCATTATCTACATTGATCATCATCATATCCATACAAACGTTGCCCACAATTGGGCAAAGCTTTTTATTGATGCCAACGTTTCCTACTTTATTTCCAACCAAGCGTGGAATCCCGTCTGCATAACCAACGGGAATTGTAGCAATTTTTGTATTGTACTCAGCTTTATACTTTCTACTGTATCCAACAGATTCTCCAGCTTCTACTTCTGAAATTTGGGAAACTACCGTTTTGAAACTTACAGAATTCTGAAGTTGACTTTTAATATATTTGTTGGAAGTTTCGCCAATCATTCCAATTCCAATTCTTACCATATCATATTGATAATCAGAATAATTGGTAATTCCTGCCGAATTCAGTATATGTCTTAAAGGTTTGTAACCAAGTTGATTGATAAGATAACTGGAATTTTTTTCGAATATTTCTATTTGATTTAATGTAAATTCCCTTTCTTCAGGAACATCGGACGAAGACAAATGACTGAAAATACTCTGAACTTTTACATTCATTGTATTCAATTTTTCAGTTAATTCATCCAATTCAAAATCTTTAAAGCCAAGCCGATGCATTCCTGTTTCTAATTTGATATGGATGGGATATTTCTGCTGATTTCCAGATTTTATCAATTGTTCATTGAATAATTCTAAAACTCTAAGACTGTATATTTCCGGTTCTAAGTTATATTCAATTACAGCATCGTAACTATGCTGTTCAGGATTCATTACAATAATTGGGGTGGTAATTCCTTTTTTCCGCAACTCAACACCTTCATCTGCAAACGCAACGCCTAGATAATCAATATGATGATGCTGAAGAAATTCGGAGATCTCATAACTTCCTAATCCATAAGCATTTGCTTTTACCATCGCCATCATTTTGGTTTCTGGTTTTAATAATGATTTATGGAAGTTAATATTATGAAGAATAGCATTCAAATTAATTTCAAGAACTGTATCGTGTTTTCTAAGTTCAAGAATTTCTTTTATTTTTTCAATCTCGAATTTTCTTGCACCTTTCAGAAGAATGACCTGATTTTCTAAATCATTAATTACCTTACTTTCAATAAATTGATTGGTATTATTAAAAGTATAAGTTTCAGATTTAAATAATTCGTAAAACGAGCTTATTTCTTCGCCGATCAAAAATATTTTATCAAATTTCTGCTCATTAACAATTTCTGCAACTTCAGAATAAAGCTCTTCAGAATTCTCATTGGAATCCAAAATATCTGTCAAAATCAAAGACTTTTTGGGTTTATTATATTCACCGATAAATTGAAAAGCAATTTTCAAAGAATCCAAATCTAAATTATAGGAATCATTGATAATGAGATTATTTCTTATGCCTTCTATACTTTCAAGACGCATTTCAATCGCTTTCAAGGCATCAATTTTTTCTTTGATATCAGAATTTGAAATTTTCAATTCTTTCAAAATTCCAATTAAAGCGAGAACATTTGTCAAAGTCGCTTCATCTCTCTGGAAAATTGGAAGTGTGATTATTTCATCAAAATATTTGATTTGGATATCTTGTTTTCTGTCGTTAACATTAGAAATTATATGAATATTATTATTAATTTCTAAACCATATGATATTAATTTTTTACTTGAATATAATTGATTTATAATTTTGTCTGTCAGCAAATTATCACCATTATAAAATATAATTTCTGAGTTTTTAAACAGGTTTAATTTTTCATTAATCAATTCTTCTTCAGAACTGAAATTCGCCGAATGCGCAGAACCAATATGCGTCAACAAACCAATTTTTGGATGGAAAATATTTTCCTGATTGTCCATTTCCTCTGGCTTAGAAATTCCAACTTCGAAAATTCCCAGTTCGTGTTTTTGTTCGATTTGAAGTAATGATAAAGGCAAACCGATTTGAGAATTAAAGCTTTTCGGACTCTTTACAGTGAAGAATTCATTTGAAAGACATTGATAAAGCCATTCTTTCAAAACTGTTTTCCCATTGCTTCCGGTAATTCCAATCGAATTAATATCAGAATGTTCAAAATGGTATTTTGCTAAAGTTTGTAAAAACTCAACCGAATTTTTTGTAATGATTTGATTGATAGAAGTATTATCAATTTTATTTTCAGTGATAATAATATCAATTCCTTTCTCAATGACAGAATCAATATATTTTTGTCCGGAATTTTTTTTAGTATTAATGGCAAGAAATGCAGTATGCTTCGTAGAATAGATAGTTCTACTGTCAAAAGCAATATTTTTGATTTTGATTTCTCCGTTTCCGATAACTTCGGAATTGGTAATATCTGCAATTTCTTTGATGGTATAATTCATTGATTTACAAAGAATAAACTATTTATTTTTTTCTAAAACTTCTTCTACAAAAACACGTCTGCTAACAGCATCGTAAGCCTCGGTTTCACCTAACTCTACCAAATCTTGTCCGGCAGAAGTTCTCATAGAATAATTGGCCAAATTTCCTGTTCGCCGGCAAATCGCATGAACTTTGGTCACATATTCTGCAGTGGCCATAAGATTCGGCATTGGTCCGAATGGTCGCCCAAGAAAATCCATATCCAAACCGGCAATCACCACTCTTATTCCGTTATTTGCCAATTGATTAGCGACATCAACAATGCTTTCGTCAAAAAACTGAGCTTCGTCAATCGCCACAACGTGACAATTCGAACCTAGCAAAAGAATTTCGGAAGGACTTTCTACGGCTGTACTTCTGATTTTGTTTTGATTGTGGGAAACCACATCTTCATCAGAATATCTGGTGTCGATTTTCGGTTTGAAAATTTCCACAATTTGACCAGCCATTTCTGCACGGCGAAGCCTCCGGATGAGTTCCTCCGTTTTGCCGGAAAACATCGAGCCACAAATAACCTCCATCCAACCACTTTGTTTGGAATGATTGATTGTATTTTCTAAAAACATTATTAATTTAGCAAAAAATTGTTTTAAATTCAATTAAGAAACTTAACGAAATCCTTTTACAGAACAAAATTGTTCTTAAATTTATAAACATCAAATTTAAGTAAAAATTAATAAGATTTATTATGCAAAACTTGCAACATCCATACGAAGAAATTTTCGGTGAAATCAAGATTCTTTTGGCAGAATTGTCGAATTCCGATTCTTATGAAAATCTTTTAACCAAAGAAAATCAGCTGAATCAGCTTTATCAAAAATTTTCTTTCCTAAAGATTTCGAACGAATTTGGTTTTTCTTCAACCACAAATGAAGCTTTAGAAATTATTGAAAATCAGGAAACAAACCTTGATTCTGATTTAATTTCTGTTGAGGAATTTGAAGATGAAAATAAAGTGGCGGAAATCATCGTGGCGGAAACTGAAATTCACGATATTTTCGATGACGTTCCGGAAGTGGAAGAAGTTCACTCATTTAAAGAAATTGATGACAAGGAACATTCTCAGCAAAATGTGGTTGAGGAAGTTTCCAATTTTGCTGAAATACAATCTAAAGAAAATGAAGTTGAAGAAGAAATTCATACAGAGGAAATTTCAGTTTCAGAGGATGAATCTGTAGAAGAAGTTTCCAGTTTTTCAGAAATTGATTCTGATGAAAATCAAATTGAGGAAGAAATTCATTCTGAAGAATATAAAGTTTTAGAAAACGAACCTATTAATGAAGTTTCAAGTTTTGCGGAAATAGATTCCGAAGAAAATAAGGTTGAGGAAAAAATTGAAGCTAAAGAAAATGAATTCGTTTCTGAAATTGAGGAAAATTTGCTGCAAGACAGTTCTCAGAAATTAGAACCCATGCAGGACAGTCAATTTTCTTTTGCAATGGATAGAGAAGAAATTCAAGGTCCGAAAGAAGATGATTTTGAAGCAAGACTTGCCGAGAAAGAAGCTAAACTGAAAGAATTAGAAGAGAACCGCAGAAAAATTGTTGAACTTTCTAAAAATACAGTTCCTCACGAGAAACCAAGACAAGATTACGAATCTCCACAAGACGAACATCCTGATAAGAAATTCAAGCTGGCGAATATCAAAGGTTTGAAAGTGGCAAAGTCACTTTTCGATGATGATCACTTGGAAGATTTGGAACAACATCAGCCAAAACAAGAATCCGGAAGCCTTTTGAAAAATAATGTGCCGACAGATTATATGGAGGCGCCAAAACCAAAACCGGAATTCAAACTGGATTTGAATGACAGAATCGCATTCTCTCAACATCTTTTTGATGGAAGTCAAAGTGAATTGAATCAAGTGGTTACAGTCCTAAATTCTTTCACTTCTCTGGACAAAGCTCAGGAGTTTTTGAGTGATATCTATTACGAAAGAGACTGGAAGAAAGTGGATAGTTATGCGCAGAGATTGTGGACTTTGGTGGAAAATAGATTTTTATAGATGAGTGGAATTTTATATTTCGTACCAACGCCAATCGGGAATCTGGAAGATATGACCTTCCGTGCGGTAAAAGTGCTGAAAGAAGTGGATTATATTTTGTGTGAAGACACAAGAACTTCGGGATTTCTTCTGAAACATTATGAGATTTCAAAACCTTTGAAGTCCTATCATTTGCACAATGAACATAATATGACAGAGAAAGTTATTAATGATTTGGAAAATGGACAAACGATTGCGATTATCACGGACGCAGGAACACCAGGAATTTCTGACCCAGGTTATCTCTTGGCAAAAGCTTGTGCAGATAAAGATTTGAAAATGATTTGTTTACCAGGTGCAACAGCCTTTGTTCCGGCGCTTGTAGTTTCCGGATTACCCAATCACGATTTCTATTTCGCAGGTTTCCTTCCACAGAAAAAAGGAAGACAAACTAAACTGAAACAATTGGCAGAAGAGAAGAAAACCATCATTCTCTACGAAAGTCCGCATAAAATCAATACTACTTTGGAACAAATAAAAGAGTTCTTTGGAGATGAGACGAAAGTGAGCTTGAGCAGAGAGATTTCCAAGAAATTCGAGGAGACAAAACGAGGCAGTATTGATGAATTGATTGCATTCTCTAAAAGCAAAACTTTGAAAGGCGAGATTGTTTTGATTGTGAATAATTCTTAAAATACTATTTTTGCCATAACAAATAGAAAATACGATACAACTATATGGGACTATTAGAAGGAAAAGTTGCAATCATTACAGGTGCAACCAGAGGAATCGGAAGAGGAATTGCTGAAGTTTTTGCTAAAGAAGGAGCAAAGATTGCGTTCACTTACGCCGGCTCTGTTGAGAAAGCCAAAGAATTGGAAACAGAACTCAGCAAAACAACTCAAATCAAAGGTTATCAATCCGATGCGTCAGATTACGATGCTGCTCAGAAATTGGTAGAAGACGTTTTGACAGAATTTGGAGCGATTGATATACTGGTAAACAACGCAGGAATCACACGAGATAACTTGTTGATGAGAATGTCAAAAGACGATTGGGACACCATTATCAAAGTGAACTTGGACTCCGTTTTCAACCTGACAAAAGCCGTTATCAAACCAATGATGAAAGCAAAATCCGGTTCCATCATCAATATGACTTCAGTAGTTGGAGTAAAAGGTAATGCCGGACAAGCAAATTATGCCGCTTCTAAAGCTGGAGTTATCGGTTTCACAAAATCCATCGCTTTGGAATTAGGTTCCAGAAATATCCGTTGCAATGCCATCGCACCAGGTTTTATCGAAACTGAAATGACGGCTGCTCTTGATGAAAAAACAGTTCAAAGCTGGAGAGACGGGATTCCGTTGAAACGTGGCGGACAACCGGAAGATGTGGCAAATGCCTGCGTTTTCTTCGGAAGCAATATGTCTTCTTATGTTTCTGGCCAAGTCCTGAATGTGGACGGTGGAATGCTGACTTAATCAAAATTTAAATAAATAATAAAATGCAGTGAGAGCTGCATTTTTCGTTTCATAATATGCCGATCCATTTTCCTGTCACGTTTGATTTTTTTGGTAACGAGATTCTCCTGCATCCGGTTTTGGAATCAGTGGGAATTTTTCTGGCAATGCGCTATTATTTCTATCTGAAAAGAAAATCGAAGGAGAAATTACCATTAAATATTTCTTTGGCGGTTTTAATTGGCGCAACAGCTGGCGCATTGATTGGTTCAAAACTCATTGGAAACTTAGAAAAGCCAAGTGTACTTTTTGGTCACGATTTTTCATTTGTCAGATTTTGGACCAATAATACAATTGTTGGAGGATTAGCATTTGGATTGATAGGTGTTGAACTCGCAAAGAAAATTGTTGGTCACAAAGAAAGTACAGGTGATTTGATTGTTTATCCATTATTATTAGCAATGATTATCGGCAGAATTGGTTGCTTTTTCACAGGAATCTATGAGGAAACTTATGGTTTACAAACCGATTCGATTTTCGGAATGCATTTGGGAGATCAATATTTAAGACATCCAGTCGCATTATATGAAATTGCATTTCTTCTTTTTATGTGGTTCGAATTGAAAATGATAGCAGGAAAAAAGAAGTATCCATCAGGTTTTCTGTTCCAAATCTTTATGTTGAGTTATTTCAGTTTTAGGTTTTTCCTGGATTTTATTAAGCCAAGAGAAGAAATCATCGGAAATCTGGGAACAATACAAATCGTATGTATATTGGTGATTTTATATTACATTTATAATATTAAAAAAACGCTTCAAAAACAGAACAAATGAAAGCATTGACCTTATTGGAAGTTGGAAATCTAGGTGGATTAGTTGCTATGATTATTGGAATTATGGTAATAGTTTCTATTGTAATTTCACTTGTCATCACAGTTATTGCAAAAGTAATTTATGAGTCTAAGGATAATCGGAAATTCTCCAGAAAACAGTTTTGGCAGACGATGCTGATCTCACTTTTGATATGCGGATTGATCAGTGGAATGATGTGTGGCGGAATGTTATAAATTGAAATTATGCCAGTTAGAGATTATACTTATTACGATTACACGATCAGCCTTTGTCCAGAATGCCTGAAACGGGTTGGTGCGAAAATCATCATCGAAAATGACGAGGTTTTTATGACCAAAAGATGTCCGGATCACGGATTTTTCAAGACTAAAATTGCAACCGATGTTCATTATTACAAAAACATCAGAAACTATAACAAAGCTTCAGAAACGCCCGTTCATTTTGGTACTGATGTAGAATTTGGTTGTCCATACGATTGTGGACTTTGTGTGGATCACGAGCAACACAGCTGTCTTTCCATCGTTGAAGTTACAGACCGTTGCAATTTGACGTGCCCCACTTGTTATGCGATGTCCTCGCCGCATTACGGAAGCCACAGAACTTTGGAAGAGATTGAAGCGATGTTTGATACGATTGTCCATAACGAAGGAGAGCCAGACGTTGTCCAGATCAGTGGAGGAGAGCCAACCATTCATCCGGAGTTTTTCAAAATAATGGATATTGCGAAGACAAAACCGATCAAACATCTGATGCTGAATACTAACGGGATCCGAATCGCCAACGATTCAGGTTTTGCTGAAAAACTCGCTACTTACGCTCCCGAATTTGAAATCTATCTCCAGTTCGATTCCTTCAAACCGGAAGTTTTAGAAGATTTCCGAGGTAAAGATCTGACCAATGTTCGGATGAAAGCCTTAGAAAAACTTAATGAATTAAACCTTTCCACAACCTTAGTTATTGTCCTTCAAAAAGGTAAAAACATTGATGAAATTGGTAAGATCATAGAGTTTGCTTTGAAACAAAAATGCGTTCGTGGAATTACCTTTCAGCCTGTTGAGATCGCCGGTAGAAACAGAGAAGACTCTGCGCACGAAAAAATCACACTTACTGAAGTGCGTCAGGAGATCCTCAATCAGTTTCCACTTTTAAACGGCGACGACATTATTCCTGTTCCTTGTAACCCCGATTCTCTGGCAATGGGTTACATTTTGAAATTAGAAAACGAAATTATTCCATTGACGAGGTACATCAATCCTGCAGACCTTCTCAACAACGAAACCAAAAATACCATCGTTTACGAACAGGATACAGGTTTGCAGATGCAACTTTTAGACATCTTCAGTACTGGAATTTCTGTGGATAAGGTTCAGCCGAAGGTAAATCAGTTATTATGTTGTCTTCCAGATGTTTCTGCGCCCAATTTAGACTATGACAACTTATTCAGAATCATTATTATGAATTTTATGGACGCTCACGATTTCGATGTTCGCGCAGTGAAAAAATCCTGCGTTCATATCGTCAATAAAGATTTGAAAATGATCCCTTTTGAGACGATGAATTTATTTTACAGAGACAGCAAAGTTCAGTATTTGGAAGAACTTAAGAAAGAAGGGAAGGTTTTGTTTTAAAATAATCAACAGTCTAAATTTAAGAGGAGAAAAACTTGCTTTGTAAGAATTATGAGAATCAACGGAAAAATTTATAATAATATTTTATTGGTCTTTGCTTTGGAATCGGAAGCAGGAAAAGAATTTGAAAATTTCGAAAAAGTTTTTGTGGGAATTGGAAAAATTAAAGCGACTTATAATCTGACGAAAGCAATTCAGAAATTTAATCCTGATTTAATTATCAATCTTGGAACTGCGGGAAGCACGACGTTTGATAGAGGAAGTGTTGTTAATTGCAATCGATTTATTCAGAGAGATATGGATGTTCAGGCTTTAGGTTTTCAGAAGTTTGAAACACCTTTTTCCGATGAACCTGTTCTTCTTGAATATGGATTAAAATTAGAAAATCTTCCAAAAGGAATATGTGGTTCTGGAGACCAATTTGAAATAGAACATATTAATCCAGAATATAATGTCATCGATATGGAAGCTTTTGCTCTTGCGAAAGTAGCTGAGCAGGAAGGAATCGATTTTCTTTGTCTAAAATATATTTCTGACGGAGCTGATGGAAATGCAGCTGATGACTGGACAATAGAAGTGAAAAAAGCGTCGGTTGCATTAAGAATAGAACTTGACAAGCTTTAAATAGAAAACCAGCCAAATTATGGCTGGTTTTCTACTTATTTTAAATTAATTTCTTATCCATTAAAAACCTGATTCTCCTGCTCCTGAACTCTAATAAAAGTCGTTCGCTTAGAAAGCTCTTTCAATTTCGAAGCGCCAACATATGTACAAGTAGAACGTACGCCACCGAGAATATCTTTCACAGTTTCTGAAACTGGACCTTTGTATTCTACCTTCACAGTTTTCCCTTCGGATGCACGATATTCTGCAACGCCGCCAGAATGTTTATCCATAGCTGTTTGAGAACTCATTCCGTAGAATAATCTGAAAGTTTTTCCATTTTCTTCCACGATTTCGCCACCACTTTCGTCGTGTCCGGCAAACATTCCGCCGAGCATTACGAAATCTGAACCGCCACCGAAAGCTTTTGCCACATCACCAGGAACTTTGCAGCCACCGTCTCCGATGATTTGGCCGCCTAAACCGTGCGCTGCATCAGCACATTCAATAATTGCGGAAAGCTGGGGATAACCAACGCCAGTTTTTACGCGCGTTGTACAAACTGAACCAGGACCAATTCCCACCTTGATGACATCGGCGCCGGCAAGGATCAATTCTTCCACCATTTCGCCGGTTACAACGTTTCCGGCGATGATGATTTTGTCCGGGAAATTTTCTCTTGCTTTCTTTACGAATTGAACAAAATGTTCTGAATAACCATTCGCCACATCAATGCAAAGAAATTGAATCTTCGGATTGGCGTCCAGAATGGTTTTTATTTTCTCTTCATCTGCTTTCCCAGTTCCCGTGCTTAGTGCAATGTATTGGTAAAATTCGTCTGATTTTCCATTCAGGAATTGGTTCCATTCTTCAACTGAGTAATGTTTGTGGATTGCGGTAATTATTTTTTCTTTGGATAAGGCTTCTGCCATTTCGAAAGTTCCTACGGTGTCCATATTCGCAGCAATCAATGGAACGCCGCTCCATTTTTTCTGGGTGTGCAGAAAAGTGAATTCTCTTTCTATCGTAACTTCTGAACGGGATTTGAGTGTAGAACGTTTCGGACGAAACATCACATCTTTGAACCCTAACTTGATTTCGTTTTCTATTCGCATACATCAAAATTAATATATTTTTTTTTGAAAAGAGTGATGTTTTAGGTTGAAAATTTGATTTGAAACTAAAGTTTATTTTAATACCGAATCTGCAGCCCGGCTTGAGCGGAAATCCTTTTTTGTGGTAGGAAAAGCGAAGGCAAAAAGATTGACTTCGTCGAACCACTCCGTTAGGTTTGGGAACGGTAGACGGATAAAGCTGCCCAAAATAATCAAATAAGAATTTCTATTTTTGTTTCTGTGAAACATCTCGTTATTATTGGTCTTGTGATTCCTGAGCCGGCTTCTACTGCAGCTGGTCATCGGATGATGCAATTGATCCAGCTTTTTTCTGAAAATAATTACAGAATTACTTTTCTGACCGCTTCTAATAATGTGGAATTCTCGGAGAAAATTGAGATTCAGAAAATTGAAATTAATAATGAAAGTTTTGATGAAAAAATTAGAGAATTAGGTCCAGATGTTGTTCTTTTTGACCGTTATGTGACTGAGGAACAGTTTGGCTGGCGCGTTTCTGAAAATTGCCCAAATGCTATGAAGATCATTGATACGGAAGATCTCCATTTTCTTAGGGAAGCAAGACGGAAGGCTTTTGTTGAGAAGAGAATTGTTGAAAAGAAAGATTTCATTAATGATGTTTTTGTGCGGGAAATTGCTTCGATTTTGCGTTGTGATTTGTCTTTGATTATTTCGGAGTTTGAACATGATTTGTTGATTATTGATTTTAAAATCAATCCAAATCTGTTGTTTTATATTCCTTTTTTGACTGAGAATTTTGAGAAAAGTAAAATACCTTTTGAAGACAGAAAAAATTTTGTAAGTATCGGAAACTTCCTTCATGAACCCAATTGGCAAACGGTTTTGAAGTTGAAACAAATTTGGAAATCAATCAGGAAAAGAATTCCGGAAGTTGAACTTCATATTTACGGCGCTTACACAAGTCAGAAAGTTTTGGAACTTCATAACGAGAAAGATGGTTTCCTGGTAAAAGGAAGAGCAGATTCTGTGGAAGATATTTTTAATAGAGCTAAAGTTTTGCTGGCACCAATTCCATTTGGAGCAGGTTTGAAAGGGAAACTTTGGGAAAGTATGAAGTCTGGTCTGCCAAATGTGACAAGTTCAATTGGCGCTGAATCGATGCACAGAGATTTGCCTTGGAATGGTTTTATAGAAGATTCTGATGAGGTTTTTGCTGATAAAGCTATTGAACTTTATCAAGATGAAAAACTTTGGAATAAGGCTCAGGAAAATGGTTATCTGATTTTAAATTCTGTTTTCAGGAAAGATTTATTTTCGAACTCTTTCATTAATAAAGTTTCGGAATTAATGGAAAATCTGAACAATCACAGAACTGAAAATTACCTCGGAAAAATCCTTCAGCACCATCAATTGAATTCGACAAAATATATGAGCCGCTGGATTGAGGAGAAGAATAAGAAATAAACTAAAACTGGAAATTATGCAAACTTGTAAAAATTGTGGACATCGTTTTGAAGGGAAATTCTGTAATAACTGCGGACAAACTGCGGATACGGAAAGAATTGATTTTCATTATTTGAAACACGAGATTCCGCATAGTTTTTTTCATATCAATGCCGGGCTTTTGTATACCAGCAAACAACTGTTTATCCGTCCGGGACATTCAATCAGGGAATATCTGGAAGGGAAAAGAGTAAAACATATCCAGCCGCTTTCTTTTGTCTTGATATTAGCGGGATTTTATATTCTGCTTTGCCATTGGTTTCACCTCAATCTTTTCACCTTGTCGCATGAGGCAGGATCCAAAGTTTTAGTTCATAATGACTCCGTCAATTTTGATGAGTATATGTTGAAGAACTTTGGCTGGTTGACGCTTGCTACGATTCCGCTTTATACGGTAGGAACATTTGTCTGCTTTCACAGCCAAGGTTACAATTTTGTAGAATATCTGATTTTAAACACTTTCAAAGCCGGACAAAGACTGATCCTTCAAATTATATTTTTACCATTTATTTTTCTGATAAAACATTCTTTCAGCGTCAGTACAGTTGTGCTGATCATTTATTTGATTGATCTGGGACTCAATTTTTGGACAAATGTCGAGTTCTTTAATTCTCTGAAACCCATTAATGTTATTCTAAGATCTATTCTCAGCCACATTATTCTTATCCTATTAATGTTTTCTGTTGTGGCTTTATTATTAGCGGTGGGCGTACTGACTTGATCTATTCAGAAATGAAAGATATTAAAAACAAGAAAACCACCACATTTCTGTGATGGTTTTGCTCCTCTTGCTGGGCTCGAACCAGCGACCCTCTGATTAACAGTCAGATGCTCTAACCAACTGAGCTAAAGAGGAATGTTTCTTTTTGCTTTAAGCGTGTGCAAATATAGAAACTTTTTTAAAAACTCCAAAACTTTTTTTGAAACTTTTTTTAATTTTTTCAGCTCACAGCTTGCACTATCAGCTTAACTATATCATTTCCAAATATTAACGCCATAAGGCCTAACAAGAAAATTACACCCACCATTTGTGCATTTTCCAAAACTTTCTGCGGAACAGGTTTTCTTGTGATGATTTCCCACAATGTAAACAATACGTGACCGCCATCTAACCCCGGAATCGGAATCAAATTAAGGAATGCCAGCCAGATAGAAAACTTAGCCGTAAAAGCCCAGAACTCGTGCCAGTTGATAGAAAGACCGCCGTCTTTGTTCTTGTCCACGTGCATATTGTTTACAATCGCAATTGGCCCGCCTACTTTTTTGTAACCTTTAATCGTTTTATTGAAGATCAGTTTGAATTGCTTTACCTGATAAGTCAAACTTTCAATCGTTCTTGTATAACCTCTTCCAATAGATTCACCAAATGTATAGTGATTCAGAGTAATCATCTTTTTGTAATCTTTAAACGAGCCGACACCGATTTTCCCTTCTTTATCCACAGGAATAGAAATTGGAATCAAAGTCTGTCCACGATCAACTATCAACTCCACTTTTTTGCCAGCTTTCTTTGAAACAATAGGCGCCAGTTCATCGTAATAATCAATTTTCTGATTATCAATACTGACGATTTTATCACCAACTTTCAATCCTGCATCCGTCGTAGATTTTTGAGTAATTGTATCCACAGTAGGAGCAATTCTCGGCATCAGGAAAGCTTTCGGTGTTTCTGCCTGCAAGACCAATGCTTTTCCGGCATCATTCGTATGGAAAGTTACTTCTTTTCCTTTTCTGAGAACAGTTATGTTATCACTTAATAAAACATCCAAAGATAATTTATCAAAATCCTTTTGCGTTTTTCCGTCAACTTTTAAAATCTTGTCGCCGTTTTCAAAACCCATTTTTAATGACGGTTCAGAATAATACATTTTACCGCCAAGTTTCTCTGTGTCATAATTTTCTTCGCCATAGAAATAAGACAACGAACCGAAAATCAACCAGGCCAAAAAGAAATTAACCGTCACGCCACCAAGCATAATGATCAATCGTTGCCAAGCCGGTTTTGCACGGAATTCCCAAGGCTGGGCCGGTTTTTTCAATTGCTCGGTGTCCATGCTTTCGTCCACCATTCCGGCGATTTTCACATAACCGCCAAAAGGAAGCCATCCGATTCCGTACTTCACACCTTCGTGCTTTCTCCAATCCGAATCCGGAAGTGTAGAAACATCGATGGGCTGAAGTACTTTTTTACCGTCTATTTCAACTTCTTCTTCAGTTGGATCGTTTTTAGAAAGGAATCTATATTGCCATTTTCCATTGATCTTTTTCATTGCGAAAATGGAAAAATAAGGGTCGAAGAATAAAAAGAATTTGTCTACTTTGGTTTTGAACCATTTCGCTGGCAGGAAGTGCCCGATTTCGTGTAGTGTTACAAGGATAGAAATGCTCAGGATAAACTGAAATATCTTTAATGCTAATTCCATTAATATGTTTTAAAATTATAAGTTGTCAAAGGTAATCAATTCGTCAGAAAGTATACCAATGTAAAATACACGTCTTTTTGTCATCATTAATCTGATTTTTCTGAAATTTACTTAGAATTTGGGCAGCTTTTCCGCCTTCCGCTCCCAAACCTAACGGACTGGTTCGACGAAGTCAATCTTTTTTGCAGAAGATTTCCATTTAATAGAACCTTAGATCACGCAAAAAAGGATTTCCGTTCAAACCTAACGTAGTGGTTCATCGACTCAAATAAAAATAAAAACTAGCAGATAAGTCGGGCTGCGTGTGCTTCGGTAAAACAATTTGCGCGTAAATCTAAATTTTAATCAGTAATTTTAAATCTTAAATTTAAAATAGAAAGTATGTCAAATATTCAAATGATAATCGAGGAAAGAGCTGCCGACATTGGAAACTTCCTGGTTGGAAGATTGCTCCCTTTTTCTCAGAAACGCAGTGTTGGTCCGTTTGTATTTATTGATCATATGGGACCAGCTGCGCTCAAAGATTATGAAAACCTGGATGTTCCGCCGCATCCGCACATCGGACTTTCAACACTCACTTTTCTGTTCGAAGGAAGCATTATGCACCGAGATTCCATCGGAACAGAAATCGAAATCAAAGAAGGTGCTGTCAATTGGATGACTGCCGGAAAAGCCGTTGCACATTCGGAAAGAACACCGGAATATATGAGAACTTCCGAAAAAAGCCTTCACGGATTGCAAATCTGGGTCGCTCTGCCAAAAGAACTGGAAGATATGGAACCGGAATTTTTCCACATCAATAAAGAAGATATCCCAAGCTGGAAAGACAACGAGGTAGATTATAAATTAATCGCAGGAGAAATCCTCGGTCGCAAATCACCGGTTCCGGTTTATTCCCCGCTTTATTTTCTGGAAGTGAAAAACACTTCTGTTGATGATAAAGAAATTATTCTTGGCGATTATCTTTTCGGAGAATCATCACTTTATATTCTGGAAGGCAACATCGAGAGCGAAGGCAATCTTTACAACTCGAAACACATCCTGATTGCGAAAGATGCAAAACTCTGTCATTTTACTTTGAAGCCGGATTCTACGGTTTATATTTTTGGAGGCGAGCCATTTCCGGAACCCAGACATATCTATTGGAATTTTGTTTCCTCAGAAAAAGAAAAGATTGAAGCGGCGAAAACCAGATGGGAAAACCATGAATTTCCAAAAGTCATCAATGATGATGGCTACGTTCCGCTTCCGCCACAGAATAAGAAGCTTAAACTGAAATAAAACAAAAAGCAACTCAAATCGAGTTGCTTTTTTATGTCAAATTAATTTCTTTTTAAAAAGAGTATGAAACGCCGAAACTTCCATTGTTACCAGCTTCTACAAATGCGCCCCAGTTTTCTGTGAAGAAATATCTCGCCCCAATGTAAACGCCCAAGCCGAAGTTTCTGCCGGCAACACCAACATTTGCACCTGGATAAATATCCAATTCCGGTGGCAAAGCCAAAGTTTCCTGAAGGTGAAATCCAACGCGTCCGAAGATAAAAGGGTTGTCATCTTTTTCATTAAAATATACATTTGCGCCACCGCCAACAGAGATCAAGCTGTTAAGCCCATAATCATAACTCGCTGCAATACCGGTTCCGAATCCCCATGCGTTTATTCCGCCTTGTGCTTTCTGATCGCCAGTGCCAGTCCAGGCCTGCGAGAAGCCAAACACACCCAAATTGATTGCCACAACTGCAAAAATCTTTTTCATAGTCAAAATTTATAATTACTGAAACGGCTTTTTCTAGTTTTTATTTTCCCTCTCTCCGAACGAAAACAACAGATAAAATAAGAACGGCAATATAAAAATACTTCCCAAAAGCAAAGCCCACCCAAGAGCTGCAATTGTTTTTGGAGCCGCACTTTCATCAAACAAAGACAATGAGCTGCCATTTGCAAAAAGAATAATATCCGGATTGTGCTGATAAGTTGCTGCCACCAAAATCATAACGATTTGAAAACCACCAAGGACTCTTGCAAGTAAGAAATTACTTTTTTTAATAGCATCATTTGTAAACAGCAAACTTATAGTAGCCAATGTGATTGCAATAATTCCCAAAGCTTTTGAGAAAATCCAGGTCAATAAAGGAATGCCTGAAAAATAAGCACTTACGAAAACCAGAACACCTGTAATCACAACATAAAAAGCAGTCTGTCGGGTTTTTCGGATCATTATTGGTAGAACATCGTCGATAAATCTCGCTTGGTGCAGAGAAAACAACGAAGCCAGATAAGCACAAAGTGCCACCGTGAAAAATCCTACACAAATGCCAAACCAGTTCAGCCAGCTGAAAATGTAGAGACCAAGGAAATCTTTTGCTTCCGTATCAATAGAACCGGAAATCGTTGAAGCAGCAATCATTCCAAGGAAAAATGGCGTCAATAAGCTGGAGTAATAAAATATCTGGGTGTAAAGTTTCTGCCAGCTGTCGTGCACGGCATCGTAATTTCTAAAAGTAAAAGCAGTTCCTCTCGCAATAATTCCGACCAACATCAAAACCAAAGGAATATGAAGATAAGTTGAAACGGTTGTGTAAATCGTAGGAAATCCGACAAATAGAATCACAATGGCAATAATCAGCCACATATGATTGGCTTCCCAAATTGGTGCGATGGACTTTAACATGATCGATTTTGTCTTGTCGCGATAAGACTTCCGTGAAAATAATTCGATAATTCCTGCTCCGAAATCTGCACCGCCAGTGATGATGTACAAACAGATCGAAACCCAAAGAAATGCAATAACAACGTAGATCATTTTATTTGGTTTTAGGATTATAATTAGGGTCAGTCGGGTCGTATAGTTTTGGAACCATTTTGATTTGTCTTAATAAAAGAAAAACAATTATTAATGATAACGACAAGAAAACCAATGTGAAAAAGTAGAATGAATATTGGATTCCCGGCATTGGTGTGACAGCGTCAATAGTTCGCATAATTCCGTAGATGATCCAAGGTTGTCTTCCTACTTCTGTCACTGTCCAGCCAGCTTCCAGAGCAATATAACCAAATGGAATTGCTGCCACGAAGATCTTTAGAAACCAGGATTTTGTCAGCCATTGCTTTTTCCAAAAACTTGCGATAAGATACAAGCCGCCAATTCCCATCATCACACTTCCAAAAAATATCATAATCTGAAATGCATAATGAACAACGGCAACTGGCGGCCATTCGTCTTTCGGAAAATCTTTCAGACCTTTCACTTCAGCATCAAAGTCGCCCCAGGCCAGAAAACTCAAGACTTTAGGAACTTTGATTGCGTATTTTATCTGTTCATTCTCTTCATCCGGGATTCCGCCAATCACGAAACTTGCACCTTTTTCGGTTTCGAAGTGGGCTTCCATTGCTGCCAATTTGATTGGTTGTCTTTTAGCAACAGATTTCGCTGCAACATCACCACTGATTGGTGCCAGCAACGCTCCGAAGATGGCAAATCCTGCAGAGATCCTGAATGCTTTTGTATGGAAACTGATATTTCGCTTTTTTAATATCATTAAGGCATGAATTCCTGCAACCGCAAACCCAGTCGCTGCAAAAGCTGCCACTGTCATATGAAAAGCCTGCGGAAACCAAGCTTCATTGAACATTGCTTTGATAGGATCGATGTTCAGATATTGTCCATTAATATAATCGAAACCAGCCGGGCTGTTCATCCATGCATTCGCCGCCACAACAAGAATTCCGGAAGCTAATCCGCTCACACCTACTACAACACCGCAAAACCAGTGAAACCATTTGTTGAATTTTTCCCAACCGTAAAGAAAGAAACCAATCGCAATTGCCTCAATGAAAAAAGCGGTTCCTTCCAGAGAAAAGGGCATTCCAAAAATAGGACCTGCGTGCTCCATAAACTTTGGCCAAAGCAAACCGAGTTCAAAAGACAACATCGTCCCGGAAACTGCACCGGTTGCGAAAAGAATCGCCACACCCTTGCTCCAGGCTTTTGTAAGTCCTTTGTAAACTTCGTCTTTGGTCGTGAGATATTTGTAATGAGAAAACGCCATCAGAAAAGGCATGACCATCCCGACACAGGAAAATATGATGTGGAATCCCAGAGAAACTGCCATCTGAGAACGGGCAGCCATAAAATCATCCATAACCTTAATTTGATGGTAAAGTTAGTTTTAATTTTGAAGCTTTCACTTGTATTTCGTTAAGACAATTGTCATATTTCCTGAACTTGTGGCAGTTTTTATTAATGTAAATAATAAAAGAGTTTTTTAAGTTGATATAAAATAAAAAAGCCGGAATAATATTATCCGGCTGAATGTGTTTAGGATATACTTCCTGCATATTGAGAATTGGAAACCAATTCTTCGTCTGTTGCACGGAATGCAATCCAGGCGTGCAGTGTTTTGTTCCGGAAATTGACCGGAAGATTTACGGTGTAAGATCCGTCTGAGCGTTTGGCTGCGTTTTCCACAAAATAAGACTGGTTTTCAGTTTCTGCGGTGATCAGGATCTGAGCGAGGTCATTTTCTCTTTCGGCATTGCCTGCAGAATTATCCTGCCAGCCCAGTTCCAGAGATTCTTCTGAAGCTAAGTTCAGGTTTAATGGAATAGGTGCCAGCAAATTTCCTTTTGAAAAATAAATTGAAGAATAATCCGGCGTGATGGTGGAATCTGCATAATTGATTTTGAAATTCTCCATCAGATTGGTCATTGCCAGGTTGTAGCTGGACTTCATTCCAGTGCGGATTCCGAAGTGCCTGCAAGCATATCCACGGTAAGACTGCATAAATTCTGCGCATCTTTTCATCCGGTTCTGGATGAGAAGCTGTTTGGCTGTCGGTTGTGAAGTTCGTTTTTTCGGACGAATTCTTGTGATCTCGTTTCCGTAAACATTGGCAACCACGATACGTCCTGTGCGTCCTGAAGTGCCGGATAATAGTGAGTCATATAACTTACCCATAATACATTTGTTTTTTTGGTTAAAAAAATGGTTAATCATTACCACCTTTGGTAATATTTTTCAAAAGTATTTCTGGCAAGCGACAAAAGCTGACGTGTTTTAAATTTTATTCATTAATCTGGTTATGTAATTGGTTTTCAGAGATATTTATTGAGATACCGACTTTGGGACTTAACATAATATAGACTTTCTATATCCCTTGTATAACCTTTCTATATCCGTTGTTCGAAGTTTGTATATCCCGGCTATATCCGTTCTATATCCTTTCTTCGATGCTTGTTCGATTATAGTTCGGATTGGTATGTATTGTTTATCAAATTATGATATTATGTTAAATAGAGCTAAATATTGAACAGAATTTATTTAACATAATAAATTACCTGAAAAAATATTTGAAAGATTGTTAAAATTTTGATATTTTCGCAATCGTTAAAAACAAACCAATGAAAAAACTCATCATAAGCCTGGGCGTCCTTGCTGTGGGATATTCCTATGGCCAAAAAGTAAGCTGGCAGAAGAATGTAGAATCCGGAACTCAGGATTTTCTTTCGGGACTTGCAGTCACAGTTGACGGACAGTATCTTGTATCCGGCTCGTCCATTCAGAAGAATCAGAATCCAACCGCAGGCAGTAATCAGAACAAAGGTTACGATTACCATATTTTAAAATTAGACCAGCAGGGTCAGAAAGTCTGGGAAAAATATTTTTCCGGCAACAAGCACGATTATCTCAGTTCCACTGTCTCAACTCAGGAAGGTGGATTTTTATTGGCAGGAACCTCATATTCATCTTTGGCGCTTGATAAGAAAGATAAATCCAATGGCTCATCCGATATGTGGATTATCAAGGTGGATGAAAATGGAGAAGAAGAATGGCAGAAAACCATAGGAACGAGATACAGTGAAGAAGCGAGATCTGTGACGCAGACCACGGATAAAGGTTTTGTAGTGGCTGGCAGCACGAATCATCCGAAACTAGGCTATGGATCGAAAGATGTGATGGTGGTAAAGCTGGATAAAACAGGAAAAATCATCAGTCAGTTAATCTTGGGAGGAAAAGGACTGGATGAAGTTGAGAAAGTGATCCCGACTACTGACGGCGGTGTATTGATGGGGATCTACTCCAGAAGTGGTATTTATGAAGGACAATCTAAATCCAAAATAAATTCCAAAGATCTATTATCACAAAGTTCAGGTTTAAATTTAAACTCTACGAATAACAATTCTTCCTCAAATTCTCAGTCCAATAATAGTTCACCGACAACAAACAATCTAGCCCAGGAAGAATCTTACGATGTCAATTTTTACAGTAAAGCCTATGGGAATTATGGTGAAGGAGATTACTGGATTGTGAAGCTTGACAAGAATGGTTCTGTCCAATGGGAAAAGAACTTTGGAGGCAGTGAGGATGACCACATCCGTACAATGGCATTGACCGACTCAGGCTACATCATCGGGGGAGAAAGCAGATCCCAGACTTCGGGAAACAAAAGAGCCAAGCTGGAAGAAGGGACAGACCTTTGGTTGTTGTCTTTGGATCAGGATGGTAATGAAGAATGGCAGAAGTCTTATAACTTCAAGAACAGGGATGTTCTGATGTCATTAAACACGATTAAAAACCAGTCAACCGATAACCAGCAGCCAACAACCAAGGGCTTTTTGATTGGCGGCTATACTCAGAGTGAAGGAAAGGTTCAGAGTAATGATGAGACTTTCTGGATGCTTTATATTGACAGGAATGGTAAAGAAGTCTGGAGAAAATATGTAGAAGGTAAGGACAAGAAGAATGAGGAGAGACTTGTGTCCGCTATTCTGAACCGAGACGGATCATACATTCTGGCAGGAACGAGTGCTGAGGAACTGGGTAAAGAGAACTGGAAGGTTGTTAAACTGCTGGACTCTGATGTAGAGAACCTGATGGAAAACAAGGATATTCAGATCTATCCTAATCCTGTGAAGGAGTATTGTTATGTGGAAATCGGGCTGGACTTCCCTTCGACAGGCTCAGGACAGGCTTTCAGTGCTGATATTTATGTTTATGATATGACTGGGAAGGTGATCCAGCAGCTTAACACCAAGAATAAGGTTACAAAGATAAATACGAGCAGACTGCCTCAGGGTGTTTATATCATCAAGGCGAATATCCCCACACAGCAAAACAAAAACTTAACTACTAAAATCGTGAAAGAATAACACAATGAGAAAGAAATTACAAGTACTATTTATCCTGATGATAAGTATATTTTACAAAAGCCAGGATAACTCTATTGCAGCATCGGTCAATACACCTGTTTCATATCAGACGGGTGTTCCGGATATTTCATATCCAATTGGTAGTTTACCCGCCACAAAAGATTTTACAATAAATTTTGGGTTAGTTTATAATCCCAATTCTTATGAAGGGGGAGATTTTAGTGGCAAAGTTGGAAGAAACTGGATGCTTTCCGGAAGTAATTTTATGGTTACATATAATAATCAAGATGGGAAATTTTATTATAATACTAATAATGACCAAGGTAGTTTTTACTATGTAAGAACAGGAGTTTTCCCTAATTATGTATATACCATTAAAGATCTCACATCTAAAAATGTTAAAATTGAATGTGAAAGAATACAAACAACCAATGCTTGGGAAATACAACATATACAATCTTTTACAATAACAGATAGCAAGGGTTATAAGTATTTTTTTCAAGATTATGATATTTCCTTAAGTCAAGATCCTTCCACAGGCGCAAATGTTATATCAAGAGATGTTTATTATGCTACAAAGATTTTCGACTATTCCAATACAGAAATAGCTGTTTTTTCAAATATAAAAACTGGTGGCACACATGTCATAGAAACAATTAAAACAAATTATGGGAAAATAGTCTTTGAACGCGTTAATAGTGGAGAATCTTGGAATTATCTTGACCGTTATCATTTCAAAAGTTTTACTTTAAAGGATCATAAAGATAAATTCATCTCAAAATATGAAATAGACATCTCGGAATCGAGTTATAAATACTATGATCCGGAAAGATTCGGAACGAATGATCCTCAAATTATTAAAACAAGATCGTTTTACAGACTTAAAAAATTAGATGCAAATTCAAATGTAATTGAACACACTAAATTTAATTATACTACCATACCTGCTCTACCACCAACTTGGGGCAGCACCGTACCAGCTGGAACTTATAAAAAAGGAGAACTTTTACTGAATGGACTATTGACGTCTATTTTGACTTCTTCAGGTAGTAAAATCGAATATGAATTTGAAAGAAATACCTTAAAAATAGATCCCCCTATTGATTATAATACACCTGGTTATATTTCTGATATTCAGAGTATTAATACGGTAGAAAGACCTCCTTTCAGCTTTATAACAAAAACAGATTCTATCAGGTTTGATAGTAAAATTACCAGAAATTATTATTTAACAAATTTACAGCGTTCGCCTCGAAGTAGAATTTATATTAAATTTAATAAAGAAGAAATCTATCCTTATGATCCTGGAGGCCCGACAAATCCGAGTTTTGGCTCTCCACCAGAGCCACCTAAACTCACATACGAGGTAAAAGGTTTTTCCGATGGATCTACTTCAGGTGAAATAGATATCAAATATTCATCTGCTAAAGTTGTGCCGGCAGATGGTAGTATATACTTACAAATAAAAGGCACAGGAGGAAAAGGCTGGTTCGAAATCTATGAAAAATTCTGGACAGAACCTCCTTACATTAAAAAAAATGAAGATTTCTCTGAAGGTGTTAGAATCAAAAATATAAAATATTACGACAGAGGTCAAAACTTTAGTACTACCTATCCTAATTATGATCTTAAAAAAACAATCAGTTTTGATTATAGCCTTTTTACTGAGCCGGGAGCTTCAAGTGGAACTACCTTCGATACAGATGTAATAATTTATAAAAACGTTAAAGTTACCGAAAGCGATAAACCAGGATATATAAAACATTATTATAAAACACCTAATGACTTTCCTACATATCCCCTTTCTAATGATCCTTCGGTTCTAGTAAGACCTGCCGGAAATTATACAAAAAGAGGAGTACTGCATAAAAAAGAGATATATGATGTAAACAATACAAGAAAGAGTTTATCTGAGTTCGATTATATATTCCTTACTACTATATCATCATTGGATTTTGCTAATACTATTATTCCTGACAAAATCACGTCAACAGAGACTTCATATGACCCGAGCGGTAATACACTAACAGATACATCTGAGCGTACCTTCAACCAGGATAACAACAATCTGATGACAGAGAAAAGAACCTCAGCAGACGGAACAGTTTCGGAGACAACCTATCAGTACGCCGCAGAAAAAGGCAACAACAAACTTCTGGGAGCAGGGATGCTCTCCGTACCATTGGAAGTTACCCAAAAGCAGAATGGCATCCAAACCGGGAAACTGGAAACCAAATATGATCAGGCTGGCAATTACTTCCCGTCTTCTGTTACCTCTTTCGGCATCAACAATGTCATTACTGGCGACCAGACCAATGATATCTACGATAATATGGGCAATGTTCTGCAGACGACCTCAAAATCCGGGATGGTAACAGCCATTATCTGGGGGTATGAAAGAACCCAGCCCATCGCCAAGATAGAAGGTGCGAAATATGCAGATGTATTATACTTGTTGGAAGCACCAAATGCAACGGATCTGGATATTGTCAAAAAGTCGAATCAGGATGTTGATAGTTCAAACGATGCAAATGAGCAATTACTTAGAAATGCTCTGGAAGCCTTCCGCAGAAAACCTGAATTCAAAAATTACCTTATCACGACCTACACCTATGATCCTCTGATAGGTGTAAAAAGTGTCACTTCGCCCAATGGGATGACGGAGTATTACTATTATGACAAGCAAAACAGAATGATACGGGTAGAAGACACCAATCATCATGTGATAAAAGAGAATAAGTATCTGCAGAACGTTTATACAAACTAAAAACCACTAATAATGAAAAAGCAATTTATATATACGTTCTTTATATTGTGTATGTTTGGGAAGCTGTGCGCCCAGACCTTCACCCCAAATGAAACTTATACTTATAGCAGAACCTATTTGGAACCTGTTACCTACAACACTTCAAATTCCAACAATGCAAAGCAGGTACAATCTGTACAATATACCGATGGCCTGGGCAGACCAAAGCAGGATATTGCCATAAAAGCTACCTATGGTGGCAATGATATGGTCAGCACTTATTTCTATGATCCTGTTACCGGCAGGCAGACCAAACAATATCTTCCTGTTACGAAAGCGACTGCCCAAGGCGGCCTGCAAACCGTTTCGGAAGCAGACATCAACAACTATTATGGCGTTGCCAATGCTTTTGCAGAGGTCAAGACAGAAGACTCTCCAATGTCCCGCCCGATTGAGACAGCTGCTCCGGGAGACCCCTGGAAAATGGAAAATGGCAAGACTAAAAAAATAGAATATCTTTTCAACGGACTGAATGAGGTAAAACAATATACCGCGACATCATCTGATGATGAAACTGTTTTTGAACCCTCCATAAGACAAAGAGTCAATTATATACCCAATGTACTTCATAAGATAAAATCCACGGACGAAGACGGGAATGTTTCCCTGACTTATAAAAACTCTGCGGGGCAGACGCTGATGACCCGCCAGGAAAACGGAGCAGAAAAGCTGGATACCTATTATGTTTACAACCAGTACGGGCAGCTGGTAATGATTGTCCCGCCCAAAGCATCCGCTTTGTCCAATCTGGATCAGACCGCAAAAGACCAGCTCTGCTACATCTACCGCTACGATGCCAAAGGCAGGCTGATAGAAAAGAGACTGCCCGGCAAAGGCAAAGAACAGATGGTGTATGATAAAACCGACAGGCTCATTCTTTACAGAGATGCAAAAATGACAGCTGACAGCAAATGGCTGCTGACGAAGTATGACAGATTCGGCAGGGTTATCTGTACCGGATTTTTCAATGGCTGGAACAGGGCAGACCTGCAAAACCTTATTGCGGATCTGGTAATTACAGAGCAACCAGACGGCACTGGATTTTTACGCAATGGGCTGCAAATCTATTATAGCAATAGTTATTTTGCTGAATGGACGACTGTCCTTTCCGTCAATTATTATGACAGCTATCCTGCGGGAGCACCTGCCAAACCGGCAGCCATTCCCGAGACGGCACTCTCATCCGATAATCTGGCAGAGCGCAGTACCAAGACACTTCCCACAGCATCCTATGTGAAGAACATCAGTGATGATAAATGGACCAAAACCTATTACTGGTACGACCAGCGGGGCAGAAGCATTGGAGCCCAGGAGATCAACCACCTTGGTGGCACTACCATTACCCACACCGAACTGAACTGGGCAGGGATAACCCAAAAAGTAGAAACCATCCATCAGCGCCTTCCTAATACGGCAACTGTAACTGTGAAGGAACGTTTTGTGTATAACGACCGCAACTATCTGGAAGAGCATTACCACCAGGTCAACAGCCACGCAGAAGAGCTGCTGGCAAAATATACCTACAACGAGCTGGGACAGGTAACCAACAAGCAGGTGGGAAACAACCTGCAAAGCATAGACTACAAATATAATGTAAGAGGCTGGCTTACGGATATCAATGATGCCAACAACATTGGTAGCAAGCTGTTTGCCTATAAGATCAACTATGCCCAGAGAGACGGGCTGGAAACCCCCAATCTGGACTTCCCGAACTACAAAGTACAGCCAAGATACAACGGCAACATTACGGAAACCAGCTGGAGAGCCGTGGATGTAGGCGGGCAGACCCTGTACAGCACACCGGAGAGGCAGGGCTTTGTATATGACAAAGCAAACAGAATAACCGCAGGTTTTTACCAGCTGCCGGACAATCCGGCGGCCAAAGCCAACAGCGAGATCATCGAGAACTATGACAAGAACGGGAACATCATCAACCTGAAAAGAACCGGGAGCAGGATAAAAGGCCAGGTGAAGATGATGGATAACCTGACGTACAACATAACAGGCAACCGCCTCAGCTCTGTCACAGATGCCTCATTGAATATGGGCGGTTACGAAGGCGGTGGTGGTGCTATAAGCTATGACGACAACGGGAATATGACCGCAATGGCAGATAAAGGAATTACGGGCATCCGCTACAACTTCCTGAATCTCCCGGAGGTGATTGAGCAGACCAATATCTCTACGTTCTATTACCGTGCGGACGGCGTGAAGCTTAGAAAGAAGTTTGTACTGAACAACGAAGCAGGTTCCAACACAATGGATACGGAATATCTGGATGGCTTTGTTTACACCACTACCAGAACAGCAGTATTAAGGGAGGCCCTGGCGGTTCAGGATCCTGTGACGGTAGCCGTAGCGCATGCAAGACAAGAGGAGATCTTTACAGAACCGGAGTCTGTAGTAGTGGGTCCGGGCGATCCGCCATTGGATGCATCCGTTAGCCTGGCTTACTTCCCGACGGCGGAAGGCTATTACGATTACCGAAACAATCAGTATATTTACCAGTACAAAGACCATTTAGGGAATGTGCGCTCCAGCTACACGAGAAACCCCGATACAGGCAGCGCAGAAGTTCTTGACCGCAATGATTACTATCCTTTTGGGATGAATATGCAGGGATATAGTTCAGCGTTTGACAGTGCGGGTGGTATTTATAATAACAAGTATAATCAAAAGGAGTTACAGGAGACTGGATTCTATGATTACGGCTGGAGACAGTATATGCCGGATTTAGGCAGATGGTTTGGGATGGACAAGCTGTCGGAGAAGTTTCACAGCGCAAGTCCGTATGCTTATGTTATGAACAATCCTATTTCATTCTTTGATCCTGATGGCAGAGATATGCAAATGCCGGGATGGTTGCAAAACTTATGGAACGCAACAAATAATAACCAGGTTACTACTTTTGGAGGCTTTGATTCCAGTGGTAATCCAAGTTCGATAAGTTTTGGGGGGTCTTTTTCATCTGCTCAATTTACTTCGTTTTATAACTTCCTTAGTAGCGGGCAGACGGGGACTTTTACTTACACAACATTTGCATCAGGTGGCGATGTGGGAAGTTATAATAGTACAGGAATGGATATAGACATGTCCGGTGTAGATTTTCATAATGTGACAATTAAAGGACATCAGGATGGTAATGCTTTTGGAGAGGATTTGAGTAAACAATTTAGTGTATTTGGATTTGGTAATGATGTAAAAACACAACTAATAGAATACGGGGTAAGAAAAAGCGCTGGTTTGACATTAAAAGAATTCAACGCTTTAAATACAACAGCCCAAGAAGCAAGAATCTTAGGATCATTGGGTAGCTTTGGCTCTAATTATCTTAAATTTTTTAAAGGTGCAGGAATCGCTGGTTCGGTAGTAACAACTGGTTATTCATCATACAAGGTTTATGATCAATTTCAAAAAGGAGGTATTGGAGAAGTCGCAAACCATAGAGATGTAGTTGATACAGCAGTTGGAGTCGTTGGCCTTGGAACAACAGCATTGGTGGCAGTTGGGCTTGTTTCAAATCCTGTAGGGTGGGCTATTGGAGCTGGGGTACTTATATATGGAGCAAGTACTCTGATTTATGATACATATAATGAACAATAAATGATAGACAATGCAAGTATATAATATAACAATTTTCAAACAATCAAGAATTTTAATAAGCCTTTTTTTACTTCCAGTATTATTATTAATAAGCCTTTTTATTGGGGCAGAAATTCATTCATTTATTATTCCTATTTTATTCTTAATTATTAGTTTTTTATTAATTTATTATTTTATCGTAGGGCATCTTATAATAACTATTAAGAATGATAAATTAATTTTTGATTGGAAAAGAAAATTAATTTTTAATTATAAACATATACAATGTATTAATATCAGCGATATAAAAACGGTTGTTTTGGACGGAGAATTTTTAAGAAAAATAAAGACAGATAATATTATTATCTATATTAATAATTCCAAAATAAAACCTAAAGATGCTAATGAGTTTATTGCTAAATTAAAAACATATAAAGATAAGTATGGTATTGAAATAATTGATAGTTGGGATGAATTCGCAAGAAATGGTTATTTAAGAATAGCTTATATATTTAACTCTATTTTAATTATTGTATCTATTATTTTAATAATAACAATTAGTATTCTAAAAGGTTTTAAACCTGTTTCTTTGTCTTTATTATTGTTGTTTATACCACAAATGATATTGTATAGACAACAGATGAGAGATAAAATAAATAGATAATATTTCAAAGATTACTATAACATAACCAAATAAAAAGAAAAGACGTTCTTTAAAAAAATAATAGTACAAAGACCACTTGGGCAATGTACGAACCAGCTACACCAGAAACCCCGAAACAGGCAGCGCAGAAGTTCTTGACCGTAATGATTACTATCCTTTTGGGATGAATATGCAGGGATATAGTTCTGCGTTTGACAGTGCGGGAGGTGTTTATAATAACAAGTACAACCAGAAGGAATTACAGGAAACTGGTTTCTATGACTACGGCTGGAGGCATTATATGCCTGACTTGGGAAGGTGGTTCGGGATGGACAAGCTGTCGGAGAAGTTTCATAGCGCAAGCCCTTATGCTTATGTTATGAATAATCCCATCTCGTTCTTTGACCCAGATGGAATGGATATGCAAATGCCAGACTGTCTGAAGGGGTTGTGGACTGGTACAACTAAAGAAAGTTATTGGACAAGTAACGGAAGTGGTGGCTTTAATGGTGGCGAAGTGAAGAATCCTATGACTCAAGCACAGTATTCTTCATTTTTTAATTTTCTAAGCAGTGGAAAGACTGGGACTTTTACTTACACAACATTTGCAGCAGGTGGTAATGTGGGTAGTCATAATAGTACAGGAATGGATATAGACATGTCCGGTGTAGATTTTCATAATATCACAATTACAGACAATGGCTTTTGGAATGATGTAATGGATAAAACTGCGAATTTCTTTAAAGAGCATTTTTATGCTGAGGGGACAGTTGCTGCAAAACATGGAATGTATGCTAGCGTTATATTAAAAAATGGTTTAGGGCTTACTTTAGGAGAATATTCAGAAAATAGAATCACTTATTCCACGGATAATATTCATCATTTAAAATTTAGTGATACTAGAAAGTTTGAAGCATCAGCAGCATTTGAAGCTGGAGGCGGATATAGTTATGATATTGAAAATAATACAAATCAAATAACTGTAGGAGCTTACACGTTTGGTGCTGAAATTACTAAAAATAATATTTTTGTTGGATGGACACCTAATATTAACCTTGGAATAGGAGTTGGTGGCGAAGCAGGGCTTAAAATCGGGTTTAATTTGCCAACTAATGGTTGGTTCGATTATGATAATTGGTAAATATTTAAAATAACATGTATAGAATTTCAAGTAAATCCACTCATTTTTTAACTAGAATTCTTCCTTGGATTCTCTCATTAGGTATCGTTATCTTTTTGATCTTATTTATGTGCAATAAGAAATTAGATTTTCTAATTGCTTTTATATTTCTTTTCCTTTTATATCTATTAATTTGGTGGTTCTTTACTAAAAAACTTCAAATTGTTTATCTAGGTGATAAAAAGTTAAAGATTAACGATGAAATAATACCATTCAATAAAATTATATCGGTTAATAAATTTTTATTGAGTGCCGCCTATCGTATAAAATATAAGAACGGAGAAAAAACAACGTCATTTATTTTTCTTCCTAAATTCTATATTCCCTTTTTCACTCATAGTTATATTAAGGAAATTAAAAATGATATTAAAGCGAGAAGAAATAATTTAAACGGAATATGATTATTTTAGTGCATCACGGTTAGTTATAGAAATGATTTAAGATATTAATTATTGAAAATCAGTACAAAGACCACTTGGGGAATGTAAGGCTGAGTTATACTTCCAACAATGGCAGCGCAGAAGTTCTTGACCGTAATGATTACTAGGTAATGTTTCAAAGTTAGTGATGGTAATGATTTTAAATGTTTTAAAAACGAGGGTAGGATTATCTTGCTCTCGTCTATTTTGCAGAAAAAACACACCCCAAATGATTGAGAATCATAATCAGTGTATTAGATTTAGTGATTCGGGTATTTATTCGTTTTTCTATTTCTCTCGGTTTTTTAAATATTATGTTAAAACTAATTTAAATGGAAGTTGTTGATTTTTCTTAAATTTGCAGGTCGTTCAGACAATAATAAATTTTACAACTACAATTAATATGTTACCAAAAATAAATCCGCTTCACACTTCCGCCTGGAAAGCTCTTAATGACCACTTTGCCAATAACGATTTCGAGTTAAGAACTCTTTTCCAATACAACGAAAACCGATTCAAAGAATTTTCATTGGAAACAGAAAATTTCCTTTTTGATTATTCCAAAAACTTAGCAGATTCAAAGACAATCGAATTATTGCTTGATCTTGCTAAAGAAACAGAATTACAATCGGCTATCAAAAGCATGTTCGCAGGAGACAAGATCAACGAGACGGAAGGAAGAGCAGTGCTTCACACCGCTTTGAGAGATTTTTCTGATAAAGAGATCTTAGTAGACGGAGAAAACATCAAACCTGCTATCAAGAAGGTTTTGGATCATATGAAGACTTTTTCGGAAAGCATCATTTCCGGTTCTCACAAAGGTTTTACAGGAAAAGAGATCACAGATGTTGTGAATGTCGGAATCGGAGGTTCAGACCTTGGACCAGTGATGGTTTGTTCTGCATTGAAACATTTCAAAACCAGATTGAACGTACATTTCGTTTCCAATGTGGACGGAAATCACATGGTTGAGGTGGTTAAAGATCTTAACCCGGAAACAACGTTATTCATCATTGCTTCCAAAACATTTACGACTCAGGAAACAATGACCAACGCCAAATCTGCAAAAGAATGGTTCCTGAAATCTGGCGCAAATGAAGCCGATGTTGCAAAACATTTTGTAGCTTTATCAACTAATATTCAGTCGGTTAAAGCGTTCGGAATTGCGGAAGAGAATATCTTCGAATTCTGGGATTGGGTTGGTGGCCGTTACTCGCTTTGGAGTGCAATCGGATTGAGCATTGTTTTGTCTGTTGGTTACGAAAACTTCGAACAATTATTAAGAGGTGCTAATGATACAGACGTTCATTTCCAAACTGCGGAATTAGATAAAAACGGTCCGGTTTTGATGGGACTTTTAGGAATCTGGTACCGTAATTTCTTTGCAGCCGGGACTTATGCAATTTTGCCTTATTCTCAATATCTTGACCGTTTTGCAGCGTATCTTCAGCAAGGTGATATGGAAAGCAACGGAAAATCGGTGGACAGAAACGGCGAATTTGTAGAATACGAAACAGGACCAATAATCTGGGGAGAACCAGGAACCAACGGTCAGCACGCATTTTATCAATTGATTCATCAGGGAACGGAGTTGATTCCGGCAGATTTCATCGCTTATGCAAAATCAGTCAATGAAGTTGGCGAACATCAGGATATTCTGTTAGCAAACTATTTTGCACAGACAGAAGCGTTGGCTTTCGGGAAAACAGAAGATGAGGTTTTCAATGAACTGAAAACTTCTGGCAAAACGGAAGAAGAAATAGAATTCCTTTTACCATATAAAATATTTGCGGGTAATACACCAACCAATTCATTCTTATTCAAGGAATTGACACCATTTACGTTAGGACAATTGATCGCTTTGTACGAGCACAAGATCTTTGTTCAGGGCGCAATCTGGAATATTTTCAGTTTTGACCAGTTCGGCGTTGAGTTAGGAAAAGTATTGGCAGGAAAGATCCTTCCGGAACTTGAAAGCGAACATAAAATTGATACGCACGACAGTTCTACAAACGGGCTGATCAATTATTATAAAGGAAATAAATAAAAAAATGTGGTGTTGGGAAAGGAACACTTCATTTTTCAAATAAATCTAAAAAGTAAAAAGAAAGAAAATGGCACAAATTCTAGACGGATTAAAGGTCTCAAAAGAGGTAAAAGCTGAAATCAAAGAGGAAGTTGAAAGAATCCTCGCCAACAAAAAAAGACCACCGCATTTGGTAGCGATTCTCGTTGGAAACAATGGTGCAAGCCAGGCTTACGTGAATAGTAAAGTAAAAGACTGCCAGGAAGTTGGATTCAGTTCTTCATTGATTAAATTTCCAAGCACGGTTGCAGAATCGGAATTATTGGAGAAAATTGATGAGCTTAATAAATCAAAAGCGGTTGACGGATTCATCGTTCAGCTGCCTTTGCCAAAGCAGATCGATCAGGAAAAAATCATTATGGCTATCGATCCAAGAAAAGATGTGGATGGTTTTCATCCGGAGAATTTCGGGAAAATGGCTTTGGAAATGGACACTTTTCTACCAGCTACACCATTTGGAATTTTGACCTTATTGGAAAGATATAATATCGAGACAAAAGGTAAAGACTGTGTGATTATCGGAAGAAGCCGTATCGTTGGGAAACCAATGAGCATCCTGATGGGAAGAAAAGATTTCCCGGGAAATTCTACCGTGACACTTACACACTCTTACACAGAACATATAGAAGAATATACAAAAAAGGCAGATATTGTGATCACAGCTTTGGGCGATCCTAATTTCCTGAAAGGAGATATGATCAAAAAAGGCGCAGTGATCATTGATGTTGGGATTACACGTGTAGAAGATGATTCTGAAAAAGGATATCACCTTGCTGGTGATGTAGATTTTGAAAGCTGCGCAGAAAAAGCAGACTGGATAACGCCCGTTCCAGGCGGAGTGGGACCAATGACGCGCGCAATGCTGATGAAAAACACCATCATTGCCTATAAAACTTCGGTTTATAATGACTAAAGAACAAGAAGACATATTATTAAAAGAAGGTAGAATGCTCCCAGTGATGGAGCATTTTTATACTATTCAGGGAGAGGGATTTCATGCTGGGAAAGCGGCGTACTTCATCCGCTTGGGCGGATGCGATGTTGGCTGCCATTGGTGTGATGTCAAAGAAAGTTGGGACCCGACGCTTCATCCATTGATGAATACGGAAGAGATTGCGGAAACTGCAGCAAAACTTTGCAAAACTATTGTTTTGACGGGCGGCGAACCATTGATGTGGAATCTCGATATTCTAACTTCGAAGCTGAAAGAACTTGGGTGTACAATCCATATTGAAACTTCCGGCGCTTATCCGATGAGCGGACATCTGGACTGGATCACGCTTTCGCCAAAGAAAACGGGACTTCCGTTAGCAGAAATTTATACAAAAGCGAGTGAACTTAAAATGATTATTTTTAATCAGAATGATTTCAAATTCGCTGAAGAGCAGGGTAATAAAGTAAACGATAACTGTGAGCTTTACCTTCAAAGTGAATGGAGCAAACGTGATGCGATGTATCCGAAGATCACAGATTTCATACTGGAAAATCCAAAATGGAGATCGTCAATTCAAACGCATAAGTATCTGAATATTCCTTAAAATTAATCAATAAGTCATAAAAAACAGGCTTTCAAAAAAATAAAATTTGGAGAAATAAATCCAGCATAGTTATTGTAAGAAAAAAAACTAATTTTGTCTTATGTTAAAACGACTATTTATATCTATTGGCGAATATTTCATATTGCTTGGGAAAGCTCTCAGCAAGCCTCAGAAAAGAAATGTTTACCTCAAGCTCTTAGCCCGGGAGTTTTATGACTTAGGGGTCAACTCTTTCGGACTGGTATTATTCACATCATTTTTTGTGGGTGCGGTTGTTGCTATTCAGATGTTTAACAACTTCAGCGCATCGTCATTCCCGATTCCTAATAGTTTTGTAGGCTATGCAACCAAGGTCGTTTTGATACTGGAGTTTTCTCCTACAATTATATCCGTAATTCTTGCAGGTAAAGTTGGATCTTACATCGCTTCAAGTATTGGAACAATGCGGGTGACGGAACAGATTGATGCACTAGATATTATGGGCGTGAATTCTGCAAATTTTTTGATCTTACCAAAAATCGTTGCAAGTGTGATTTTCAACCCTATATTGATTGCCATTAGTATTTTCATAGGAATTTTAGGAGGATATTTCGCCGGAGCGGCGACAGGAAGTTGGACAAAAGCCGACTATATTACAGGAATCCAGATGTATATGCCGACATACTTTATTTGGTACGCATTTGTAAAAACTGCAGCATTTGCATTTTTGATTGCAACGATTCCCGCCTATTTCGGATATAATGTAAAAGGTGGATCTTTGGAAGTTGGCCGTGCAAGTACACAAGCCGTGGTCTGGACAATGATTGCCGTGATTATTATGAATTTAATATTAACCCAAATGTTACTAAGCTAATGATAGAAGTAAAAGAGTTGAAAAAAAGCTTTAATAATGAGGTTGAGGTTCTTAAGGGCATTACGACAACATTTGAAACAGGAAAGGTTAATTTGATTATAGGACAAAGCGGATCCGGAAAAACCGTATTTCTGAAGTCTCTTCTTAATGTTTATGAGCCATCCAGCGGAAGTATTTTATTTGATGGCAGAGATATTATGACAATGTCTCGTGAAGACAAGCAGATTTTGCGATCGGAAATTGGAACGGTTTTCCAGGGAAGTGCGCTTTTCGATTCTATGACGGTGGAGGAGAATATCAGTTTTCCGCTGGATATGTTTACCAATCTTACTTACCGTGAAAAGAAAAGAAAAGTCCTCGAAGTAATTGGAAGGGTCAATCTTGATAAAGCCAACAAAAAATATCCATCCGAAATCTCAGGAGGAATGCAGAAACGGGTTGCGATTGCCAGAGCAATTGTTAATAATCCAAAATACCTGTTCTGTGATGAGCCAAATTCAGGATTAGATCCTTACACTTCTAATGTAATTGATGATCTGCTTCTGGAAATTACAAGAGAATATAACACGACCACCATCATCAACACACACGATATGAACTCTGTAATGACGATTGGGGAAAAAATCCTCTATCTGAGATTAGGAATCAAAGAATGGGAAGGAGACAAGAATATGCTGACAACAGCAAAAAATAAAAACCTTATAGATTTCGTTTATTCATCAGAACTGTTCAAGCAGCTGAGAGAATTTATGTTAGAAAATGATCAAACAAGTTTAATTAATGATAAACCAGAAGACAACAATGAAAAAACTAATTAGCACTATCGGCGTATTAGCAAGTGTATTTGCTTATTCGCAAGTGACATTTGGCGTTAGAGCGAACGCATTATTCAACACATCATCTGCGAGTTGGGATAACCTAAAAGGGACTTTCAATAGCGCAATTGACAGCAAAGGTGATAATACCTCAGGTTTTAACGTGGGATTGGCTGCAAAAATTGGATCGCCAGTTGGTGGATGGTTTGTGATGCCGGAAATCTATTATACATCTTTCAAAAATAAAAATACTGTAGATGGGGTTGAACTAGAAGCTAAAAGTGATAGAATAGATGTTCCTGTATTGTTGGGACATAACTTTTTATTAGGCAAACTGGCTGCATTTGTGGGACCTGTTGCTTCTTACAATGTGAGTACAGATAAGACTTATGCTAGTTTCAAAGAGAATGCAAAAAATGAGTTTACTGTAGGTTATCAGTTTGGTGCGCAGGCAACACTTTCAAAATTTGTTGTTAATGCAAGATATGAAGGAGCATTTTCAAAAGACACAAGGGTTTTCACATCAGTGGCCGGACAGGAGATCAGATATGATAACCGTCCAAGTATGTTTATCCTGGGTATCGGTTATAACTTTAACTAATCTTTTACCCTTATAAAATATGAGAAGGCTGGAAAAATTAATTTCCAGCCTTCTTCATATATAGACCTTAAAAATTCACAAAATCAATACTTTGTGAGAAACTTGATTTTGTTTTACAAATGTAAAGGCTATAGTTAAATATTTGTTTAACTCAAATAATAAAAAACATAACAATATTAATATGTTTTACTTATTTTTACATAAAATTAGCATTAACTGGAATGAAAGTAATTCTAGAACATATTTCGCCGGACGATAACAGCTCTTTCAAAGTCTTGCACATTAAGGACATTCCGATCTCAGAACTTAACTGGAAATATCACTATCATCCTGAAATTGAGATTGTTTGTGTACTGAAAGGTAAAGGAACAAGACACGTTGGTTATCACAAAAGTCACTTCGAAGATGGGGCTTTAGCTTTGATCGGTTCTAATATTCCACACTCCGGATTAGGTCTTAATGCAACCGATCCGCATGAAGAGATCGTAATTTTGTTCAAAGAAGAGATTCTTTCTTTACCGGAAGGCGAATCTGATACCAATTCAATCAAAAAACTGATAGAAATGTCCAGATATGGCGTTCTTTTTTCTTCCGAAGTTAAAAATAAACTAATTCCCAAATTAGAAAAAATCACACAGTCAGAAGGTTATACAAGATATTTATTACTTCTCGATCTTCTTTTCGATCTTTCAAAAACTACGGATTTTGAATTACTGAATACCGAAATAATGCCTTATACAATTGTTTCAAGAAACAGAAACAGGCTGGAAGCGGTTTTTACTTACGTCGAAAATGGTTATCAAAACGAGGTTGATATTCAGCAGGCAGCAGATTTGGCAAATCTTACAAAACCGGCATTCTGTAATTTTTTCAAGAAGGCAACATCAATAACTTTCGTAGAATTCGTAAATCGATATAGAATTGATAAAGCCTGCATTTTGCTTTCACAAGAAAAAAGCATAGCAGAAAGCTGCTATGCTACAGGTTTTAATAATATCACTTATTTCAATAAGATATTTAAGAAATATACCAAGACTACGCCTGGGCAATTTATCAGAAGTCTTTAATTATTAAAGACTTCCGCTGTTTATATTTTCAAGGCGTTGTTTTTCCAGGTCAGCTTTTTCCTTTTGGAGCTGCTTGAACTCTTGTCTGATTTTTGCTTCTTTTACAGCATTACCTTTGCTTACATAACCGACTAATCCGCCTATGATCAAACCAATTCCAATTCCGGAAAGAGCGCCGTAAATTACTCTAAGGTCGATTGCCATATCATTCAGATAAAACAGTAACGCTCCTAATCCTAATAGTATGATTCCAATTACAACTAAACTTTTCATCTTTTTATGTTTTTAAATTAATATTTAATTAGAATTAAAGTTTACCACCAGCTGCCTTGTAATACTGAAGAGCTTTTGGCATATCAGCATTCAAATCCGCAATTCTGTTAGCTGGATTCGGGTGGGTTGATAAAAATTCGGGTTGTCTGCTTCCAGTTGAAGAAGCCTCCATTCTTTGCCAGAAAGCGGTTGCACTTCTTGGGTCATAACCGGCCATTGCCATTAGTTGTAGTCCCATTTCGTCAGCTTCAGATTCTTGTTTTCTTCCGTAAGCTAACAATCCAACTTGTGCACCGACAGGATATACTTTTTCGAAAATTCCTGCCCATTGGCTATTAGACATAGATCCTCCGATAAGACTTCCGCCATATTGAGCCAACATAGCTTGAGAAATTCTTTCGTTTCCGTGACCTGCCAAAGCGTGAGAAACCTCGTGTCCCATTACCACAGCAACACCATTATCATCTTTACATACAGGCATTATTCCTGTATAGAAAGCCACTTTTCCACCAGGCATACACCAGGCATTCAATTGAGCATCCTGAATCAAATTGAATTCCCAATTGTATCCTGACAATGCAGATTCTCTTCCAATACTTTTGTAGTAAGCGTAAGCCGCATTTTTGATCTTTGCACCAACGTTTTTCACTCTGTTTGCATCAGCTGTTCCGGTAATTACTTTTGCGCTGGAAAGTGTAGTTCTGTATTCAGTTGCTGCAGCTGTTGCAATTTCGCTGTTATTAGCAATCTGTAGAGAAGAACGTCCTGTAACAGGATTGGTAACGCAAGCCGTAATTCCTAAGCCTGCTAATAATAGTGTTGAAATTTTTACAATTTTCATCGTTTTGATTTTATTAATCTTAATTGTGTTTTACAAGTTTTATTCCAAAAAACTAACCCTTGTTCAGAAACGCATCCCAGCCTTGTGCTGTCAACGGAATCAATTGGTTGGAACCTCTGGCGATCAGGAAATTACCTTCGTTATTTTCTGTGGCGTGACCGATAATTGTGAAGTCGGGATGGTTTTTAATTTTGTCAAAATCATTTGGCGATATCGTGAATAATAATTCGTAATCTTCACCACCGTTTAAAGCAGCCATTGCAGGATTTAAGTTCAGTTCGTCAGCCGTGTGAATTGTTGTTTCGTCCATCGGTATTTTTTCCTCATAAACGTTGAAACCGACTTTTGACTGATCGGACAAATGCAGAACTTCTGAAGCAAGACCGTCAGAAATATCAATCATAGAAGTTGGAAGAATATCCAATTCTGCTAATTTGGTTTTAACATCAGTTCTTGCTTCCGGTTTCAATTGTCTTTCAAGGATGTAATCGTAACCTTCCATTTCCGGCTGCATATTTGGATTTGCCAAATAAACGGAGTGTTCTCTTTCTAATATTTGCAAACCTAAGTAAGCACCGCCAAGATCTCCGGTAACGACTAAAAGATCGTTCGGTTTTGCAGTACTTCTTTTGACAATATTTTCTTCTTTTTCAAGTCCGATTGCTGTGATGCTTATGACCAAACCGGCGTTGGAACTTGTTGTATCTCCGCCAACTAAGTCAACTTTGTATCTGTTACAGGCTAATGCGATTCCGTCATAGATTTCTTCCAGAGCTTCCACAGGAAAACGGCTGGAAACTGCAACAGATACTAAAATTTGAGTTGGTGTTGCATTCATTGCAGCAATATCGCTTAGGTTGACAACAACGGCTTTATAACCCAAATGTTTCAATGGAACATAACCCAAATTAAAATGAATCCCTTCCGCAAGCATATCTGTAGAAACAACAACTTTTTGACCTTCCGAATCGATAATTGCGGCGTCATCACCAATTGATAGTTTTGTTGAATTCTGAACAATTGGAAAACTTTCGGTCAAATGTTTTATCAAACCAAATTCTCCAAGCTTGGAAATGGGCGTGAGTTCTTGTGATTTATCTTCGAGCATAATTTTTATTAATGATTAATTTTTTTGATTAATAATGACAATTAAATTATCAAAATCTTAGTATTCTTATTTGAAATCTGTAAAAACAGAAGTATCAATATTCTCCGGGCGGAAAGGCAAGGTTTTCAGGAATTCTCTCGTAATCACATTCACATTTTCAGATTTGAATTCGTCCATTACCAGGATGATATCTTCCGGAGGTGTTGTTATTTTCCTCAACATAATATCGATCCAGACACCTGTTGCCTCAGCTGTTGCGCAATGTGTTCCGTCTGGAAGATAAAATTTGTGAACAAACTGATAAATAGCACCGTCTTCTGAAATTGCTGCGACTTCCAAGCCTACAAAAACCGTCTGATCCGCATATATTTCTTTGAAGAAAGAATAGCGCTCGTGCAGCATCACAGGACCAACACCCCAACGGTTGAGCTGAGTCAATCCAATTTTATTTTTATTAAGGAAAGCCATTCGGGTTTGTGAGCAATAATCAACATAAGTGGAATTTCCAAGATGACGATTCGCATCAATATCACTCCATCTTACTTCAAATTTATGGTAATAAACAGACATGTTTTCGATTTTTAATATTCTTCAAAATTAACCATTTGAGATGGATCTTAAAAATGTAATTTTGTGCATCGAATATAAACCAGGCAAGTTGTGAGATATTGGTTTTGTATAAGTTTAAATTAATGTCAAAAAAGAAAAGAATATTCATTATTGGAGGTGGTGCAGCTGGTTTTTTTGCAGCAGCAAACCTCGACGAGAACAAATTCTATGTCACGATTCTTGAGCAAAATTCTGATGTTCTGCAGAAAGTTAGAATCTCAGGTGGCGGACGTTGCAATGTAACACACGCTTGTTTTGACCCAAAGGAATTAGTCAATTTCTATCCACGAGGAAACCGCGAATTGCTGAGTGTTTTTACAAAATTTCAGCCTGGTGATACGATGGATTGGTTTGAAACCAGAGGAGTTCCTTTGAAAATTGAAAAAGATAATCGCACCTTTCCCGAATCAGATTCTTCGCAAAGTATTATGAATGCGATGATAAGTGAAGTAAGAAATAAAAACTTCGATGTCAAAACTCAAGTTTCAGTCACCGAGATTATTAAAGAAAATGAAACTTATTTAATTAAAACAAAACAAGGTGACTTTCAGGCTGACATTATAATCTATACGACAGGAAGTTCTCCGAAATCGGTTAAATTAATTCAAGATCTTGGTCATAAAATCGTGGAAGCTGTGCCTTCGCTTTTCACTTTTAATATCAAAAATGATTTGCTGAAAGATCTTCCCGGAACAAGTTTTGAAAATGCACAAGTCAGTATTCCAAGCTTGAAAACCGAAGAGTCGGGACCGCTTCTCATAACGCATTGGGGACTTTCCGGACCTGCAGTTCTGAAAATTTCGGCATGGGAAGCGAGAAATCTTGCAAAGCTGAAATACGATTTTGAGATTGAAGTTAACTTCATTTCAAAACCAATTTCTGAAGCTGAAGAAGAATTGAAAGACTTCAAAAACAGCAATCCGAAAAGATCAATTGCCCAATCAAAAATATTTGACGTTACAAATCGTTTTTGGAATAAGATTCTGGAAATTAATAATATCAATCCCGATAAACAAATCGCTAATATTACTAAAAAAGAATTAGATTTGATTTTGGAAAGCCTTTGTAGCAAAAAACTGAAAGTCACAGGAAAATCGACTTTCAAAGATGAATTCGTAACAGCAGGTGGTGTGGATTTGAAAGAGATTAACTTTAAAAATATGTCTTCCAAGATTCTCTCTGATTTCTACATAGCTGGAGAAGTTCTTGATATAGATGCTGTTACGGGTGGTTTTAACTTTCAGGCATGTTGGAGCGAAGGCTGGCTGATTTCACAATATCTTAATGCATTATAAATAAAATCTTTTGTTAACTTTGACACTATAATTAATTATTATTAAATAAAATGAAATCTTCAAAAAATATTACTAAAACTCTTGTTCTATCTCTGTTTTTTATCCTTGCCTCCTGCCAGACAAGAGTGGTTTCTCCCAACAAACCTATAAATGATAACTCAATAGAACTTTATAAAAAATATACAATCCAAACAAAGGATGCAAAATCTCAGAAAATTGAAATTCTAAAAATGGATGAAACCAAAATTTACGGTAAGAATAAAGCTGGAGAAATGGTGGAAATCGAGAAAACTGAGGTAAGAGAGATCAAAAAACCGGATATTTTACTTTCTGCTGTAATTGCCCTTGCTGCAATTGCTGCCGTTATTTTTGTTCCGATCTAATCACAAGAGTTATGCTGGGTTTTATCAAATCCAAGAATATCATTTTAAAAGGAATTGTTGCAATTACTTTTATATATTTCTTTGGATTGATGCTGAAAATCACTTTAGACTATATTCCTGTAAGTTCTAATGTGGGTTTTCTGATGATAAAACAAACAGAAGTCAATTCACGACCGGAATATCTCTCGGTGTTTTATGTACATGTTTACAGCAGTATTTTCGCTTTGATGGCGGGATTTATTGCTGTTTTTTTTGATAAAAAATTGAAATACCTGCATCGTTTTTCTGGCAGGATTTATGTTTTTGTTACGCTGTTATTTTCTTCATTGTCAGGAATTTATATCGGTGTTTTCGCTAATGGCGGATCGATCGGAAAAATATCATTTGTTATACTTGGAATTCTTTGGTTTTATACAACTTACAAATCTTATAAAGAAATCAGGAAGAGGAATATCCGGCAGCACAAATTCTGGATGTGGCGCAGTTATGCTTTGGCTCTTTCTGCAATTACGCTGCGGATGTGGAAAGTAATTTTAGTATATTTATTTCATCCCAATCCGATGGATGTTTATCAGATTATTGCCTGGCTTGGCTGGGTTCCTAACTTATTATTAGTAGAATATTTAATCAAAAACCAAAAGTGATGAAAACCTTAAATCTAATTTTCGCAAGTCTGATTTTGTCTGTTGCTGTCATTTCCTGCAAAAAAGAAGAGAAATCAAATGAGCAAGTCAAAACAGATTCTTTAACGTCCAAAAAAGAAGTAGAGCAGGAATTCCATAAAGAATGGTACGGAATCTATACCGGGGACTTTAACTCCAAACCGAAACCAACTGAATATGGTAATGAAATCGAAGAATACAAAAAAATTTCTGTCAAAATAAATCGAATTACCAAAGACAGTGTTTACGGATATTCTGTCGTCAATGGAAATCAAAGGTCTTTCCGGGGAATTTTGAATGAAAATACTTTGGGTTTAATATTAGATGAACCGGGAAATGATAAGTCGGACGGCAGATTTCAGTTGAAACTAAAACAGGACAGTTTGATTGGAGATTGGATTGCCTTTAATAAAGCATCAGTTAAATCACCTGAAAAAACTTTGAAACTTACAAGAAAAGAGTTCGCATACAATCCAAATTTCATGCTTTCCAAAGACCAATCCGAAGATAGTGATTACGAAAATCCTGTGGATTGGAACGGCGGAAAAGTGAAGAAAAATTCTTTTGTAAATGATGAAGGAAAAACTGAAACTTACGAAAATACATTCTACAGAAGTGCATCAGACAATGTTTTCAAAATCAATGCTTCTAAACAAAAATTAACAGAAAAGGATCTGAAAAACCTAAGAAAACTGGATCTTCAAATCATTAGAAATACGGTTTTTGCACGTCACGGATATTCATTCAAAAAAGAAACTTACCGTCAGTTTTTTGAAAATACAGATTGGTATGTTCCTGTTTCCAATAATGTAGATGCGGATCTGACACCACTTGAAAAAGAAAATGTTGCGTTGCTTGCCCGCTTAGAAAAGTACGCAGAAGATCATTACGATACTTTTGGGCGATAAGATTCAGATTCTATAAAATATAAAATCACACATCCGGCAAAGTAGCAAAGAATATCAATCCAGCTAAATGAATTTCCTAAGACTATCATCATTATTCGATTGTCTTTGAATCCCAATAATTCTCCGAAGTGAAAATACTGGAGAATCTCTATCAAACAAGAGAAAATAAAAATTCCGGTAATCAATTTTACAGGTTCAAAACTAATGAAAGATTTGATAAAATAATACATCAGCATCACAACGAAAACATCGCCTAAATAAGCTCTTACGAAGAAAATATCCTTGAGTTTTGTGGCAATCAAGATCTCTGTCAGGAAAATTGCAATAGCAATCAAAAAATATTTTAAATTAAATTTCATACAAAGAATTTAGAGTTTGGATATTTGACTTTTCGGTATTCCAAATAAGCGACAATACTGTAATAACCGACGAAGAGAAAAATTTTTCCAGCAGTTGACATCAAAAGACCGTTGCCAACTTTCTCGTGATGTAAAATCCCCATTTTATCTAAGATCGACTCCGTAACAGTCACAATAAAACTGACAGGAAACACCAATAAAAACCGTTTTGTCCTGGATGTTATCAAATTCTTTTTCTCCTCAGGACTTAAATTGAAAAGCAGAATCCGATTAGCTAAAAACAAAGCAATAAATGTATTGAAATATACAGAGTTGAATCCGAATTCGAAGAAGAAAAAGATGAGGGCAGAAATCAGAATTAATATCAAAATAATTCTTCTGATCTTGTCCGGAAAATAAATCAAAATGATAATAGGAATTGCCAGAAAAACATCGAAAAACCAGAGGTATATATAATTTTTTTCTATTGCAGAATTCTGAGAATTGGGAAACATTGCAATGAAGATGTATTGCACCGCAAGCAAGCCAAAAGCAATGGCCGTCTCATATTTCGAGAAGAAATTCTGCGTTTCTAAAATTTTAAAACTCCTCAGAATGTAAGTTTTTTAGATTATTTTTTTCATTTTTATCGTGCAGCCAATTGCAACAAGAATACTTTTTCGCCATTTTTATAGAACAAAGTTACCTAAATTTCACCTTCCCAATATTTTTGGAATCTCGGAATCCAAGTATTCGTCCGTTTAACATCATTCAGAATAACAACTTCTGCGGTCAGGGTAAAATTAATAACTTTCTGTTTATCCCTTGCTATATCGAGAGAACCAGCGGCATTTTGAAACTGGGATCTTTGGAGAATTCGTTATTAACTTCGATGAAATGAGGTAATTCTCTCACGCAAGGAGCGCAGGTTGTTGCCCAGAAATTAATGAAAAACTTATCTTTTTTTCATGATTGATGCGTTTTCCAGATCTTCATATTTGATCAGATCAATAGCGGTTTGAAGTTGCACATTCATCACAAACGGGAAAAATCAGCAAAAGGGATTTTCTTAAAATCTTCATAATCAAATTTATGAAACTATTTGATTGGTTTAATATTTGTCTCATTTAATTGAATAAAATTTACTACGATGAAAAAATTATTATTAATCGGTTCTTTAGCATTATTAGCAAGCTGTATCCCAGATAAAGACAAACTTGATAAGAGAAAAGCAGATCACAGCGCAGAACATTTGAGAAATAACGGTGTAGATTCTACAATGCTTTCTACGGACAGTAAAAAAGTTGATACAGTTGCAATTAAAAAAGATTCAGTTAAATAAATATTCCGGTTCGAAAGAATCGGATTTTTTATGAAACTTGTTATGTTTTTAAAGATTAAATTTGAGCAAAATTTCAAATGAAAAATATTTTATTATTTCTAACACTGTTTTTAAGTATCGGTATTTTTTCTCAAGAAGCGGTGCAAACAAAAGAATTGGCTTCTAAGGAATTTGATGTAGCTGCAGAATATGAAGGAGGAATTACTAAATTCAGGGATGCATTTCAAAAACGTTTTGATTCCAAAAACGATTTTAAAGGTAGTGGGACATATCAGACACTTATCACGTTTATTGTTGATGAAAAAGGTTTGATAAGTCAGGTGTTTGCTACTGGAAAAAATGATTCTTTTAATACTTTAGCAATTAATGCAATCAAGAAGATTAAAGGAAAATGGACCCCAGCAACATTAAATGGAAATCCGGTAAAAAGCAGATATAAATTCCCTCTAACAATGACATATCATTAAGTTACTTTCCAATCATTTTCTTAATAGAATTCAGCTTCATCAAAGCTTCAATTGGCGTCAACGTATTGATGTCAATTTTTGTAAGTTCTTCACGGATGTTTTCCAAAACCGGATCATCCAATTGGAAGAATGAAAGCTGAAGATTTTCTTCGGTCACTCGTTTTATTTTCTCTCCGGAATCTTGAGTGGATCTGCTGGATTCCAAAGTTTTCAGGATCTCATTCGCACGATTGACCACTTTCGAAGGCATTCCTGCAAGTTTCGCTACGTGGATTCCGAAACTATGTTCACTTCCACCTGAAATCAGTTTTCTTAAGAAAATAATCGTTCCTTTTGCCTCTTGAATGGAAACGTGGAAATTCTTGATCCTCTCAAAATTGATGGACATTTCATTCAGTTCGTGATAATGCGTTGCAAACAAAGTTTTCGGTTGCGTTGGATGTTGATGTAGATATTCTGCAATTGCCCAAGCTATGGAAACACCGTCATAAGTTGAAGTTCCACGACCAATTTCATCAAGCAAAATCAAACTTCTGTCGGAGATATTATTAAGGATATTCGCCGCTTCATTCATTTCCACCATAAACGTAGATTCGCCGGCAGAAAGATTATCCGATGCACCAACTCTTGTGAAAATCTTGTCCAGAGTTCCAATCTCAGCATGTTTTGCCGGAACAAAACTTCCAATTTGAGCAAGTAAAGATATGATTGCTGTTTGCCTCAGAATCGCAGATTTACCCGCCATATTCGGTCCAGTAACCATTATGATTTGCTGAGAATCTCGGTCAAGAAAAACATCATTCGGAATGTAAGATTCACCGAGTGGTAAGGATTTCTCGATGATTGGATGTCGTCCTTCCTGGATGTCAATAGAGAAAGAATCGTTCAGAATTGGTTTGGTGTAATTATCTTCAACAGACAATTCTGATAATCCGACTCCACAATCCAACTCGCCAATCAGTTTGGAATTTTCCTGCAACTGATCGATGTAGATCATCACATTTTCGCAGACATTTCGATAAAGTTTATATTCAAGTGCGCTGATTTTATCGGTAGCTCCGAGAATCTGAGTTTCGTATTCTTTCAGTTCTTCGGTAATGTAACGTTCGGCATTTACCAAAGTTTGTTTACGAATCCATTCAGCCGGAACTTTGTCCTTATGTGTATTCCGAACTTCGATGTAATATCCAAAAACGCCGTTGAAATCGATTTTCAGACTTGTGATTCCGGTTCTTTCGATTTCTCGCTGGCACATTTCGTCCAGAAAACCGCGGCCTTTATTTTGAATATTTCTCAGATGATCCAGCTCTTCAGAAATTCCTTCACGGATGACATTTCCTTTATTGATGTTTACCGGAAGTTCATCATTCAGATGATTTTTAATAAAATCAATCAAATCGTCAAGGTTAATAATTGGGTCCAGCCAAGCTAAAACGTCCGGGAATTTCAACAACTTAATTCTGATTTCGTGAATGTTAGTCACCGATTGACGGAGATAACCTAATTCTTTCGGTGAGATCTTTTCTGCGGCTAATTTTCCTATTAATCTATCCAGATCAGAAATGCCTTTCAATAATTCCTTAATCTCATATTTTAAAGAATCTTCTTTGTTCAAAAACTCGATGAGGTTAAGTCGTCTGTTGATGTCGCCAATATTTTTCAGAGGAAGAATAATTCGTCTTCTGAGTAATCTTCCACCCATTGGCGTACAGGTTTTATCAATAATATCAAGAAGTGATTTTCCTTGCTGACTTGCCGAATAAACGATTTCCAGATTCCTCAAGGTGAAACCATCCATCATCAGATAATCATCCTGCGGAATCAGATTGATTCGTGTAATATGTTGTAAAAGAGAATGATGTGTGTCTTCAACCAAGTAAGCGAAAATAGCTCCGGCTGCTGTAACACCCAATTTATGTTCCTCAATTCCAAAACCTTTCAGAGATTGTGTTTTGAAATGCGAAGTCAGTTTTTCGTAAGCATATGGATATCGGAAAGCCCAATCTTCGAGTTTGAAAGCACTTTTATTCTTTAATTGAGTCGGAAGTTCTGTGGTTCTTTGATAGATAATTTCGCTTGGATCAAAAGTATGAACGATGTGAAGTAATTTCTCAAGATTTCCTTCACTCACGAGAAATTCTCCAGTAGAAACATCCACCAACGCCAATCCGTATTTTTCTTTTTCTTTATGAAGAGAAAGCAGAAAATTATTTTTCTTGGAACTCAACACCTGATCATTGAAAGTAACCCCTGGTGTAACTAATTCTGTAACACCACGTTTTACAATCCCTTTTACAGTTTTCGGATCTTCCAATTGGTCGCAAATCGCAACACGCAATCCCGCTCGCACGAGTTTCGGTAAATAAGAATCTATGGAATGATGAGGAAATCCAGCTAACTCAATATGACCTTCACCATTAGCTCTTTTGGTCAAAACAATACCAAGAATCTGAGAAGTTCTGATTGCATCCTGCCCAAAAGTCTCGTAGAAATCTCCCACGCGGAACAGCAAAAGTGCATCAGGATATCTTGCCTTGATGGTATTGTATTGCGTCATTAACGGAGTTTCTTTCTTAGCCAATTGTTCGATTTTTAGAAGCGCTAAAATACGAAATTAATTGAGAGAAATAAGTGACCGGCTAAAACGGAAACACCAGTTTTTGATGTCATTTGAAGGTCAATTTTTGAGAATATTAAATTTTAAAAATATAAACCTGATGATAAATCAAAAGAAAATTAAAAATAATCCGTTTAATTCTTAAATTTGGCTAATGAAAAATTATTTTTACCTACTTATAGTATCTTTTTCTGTGATTAGCTGTTACACATACAGAACTAATGAAGAAAAAGATGCAAAACCCCAAGAAACCAAAGAAATTCCGACTAAACCGAATGTCATTGCTGAAAAGGAAATCGCAAATACGCTACCTAATGTCTCTTCCGTTGACTCTAAAAGTACGAGAAAGCCTAAAGCTGATAAAAGTAAAACACCAGTCCCAAAACCCACGAATATTCAGGAAAGACTGGAGGCAAATAAATACTTTAAAATAGAAGTAGGAGACAAAAGTTATAAAATACAGGTTGACAAATGGGAAAGTGACACGCTGGTTGCACACGTTATCCATAAACCAAAAAAGATTCTGAAATTCCATAAAAACCAAATCAATCAGGCAACGATTGCAGAACGACGATTCTCCCAACCAACTGCTGATATCATTACTGTTGTAGCATATGCGGCGGTCGGCGTTGGAATTTGGGCATTGGTTAAATAATTAAAAAATCAAGCATTTGTTTAATTTCAAATCGATATCATAAATAATATCTGTCAGAATTTATTTATAATTATTTTAAATAATCTCATATTTGTATCAGCAAAAGTTAAAACCACTTTTATTATTAGACTTTTGAATATAATACACTGATTTACAATGAAGATCGAACAAATATATACAGGCTGTCTTGCACAAGGAGCATATTACATTGTTTCTGAAAACGAAGCGGCAATCATTGATCCGCTAAGAGAAATCAAGCCTTATCTCAACCGGTTGGAAAAAGACCAGGTAAATCTCAAATATATTTTTGAAACGCATTTCCATGCGGATTTTGTTTCCGGACATCTTGATCTTTCCGAAAAAACGGATGCGCCAATAGTTTACGGACCAACAGCGAAACCGGAATTTGAAGCAATAATTGCAGAAGACAATCAGATTTTTGAAGTTGGAAAAATTAAAATAAAAGTACTTCACACACCAGGTCATACACTTGAAAGTTCAACCTATCTTTTAATTGATGAAAACGGAAAAGAGACAGCTATTTTTTCCGGGGATACCTTGTTTCTAGGTGATGTTGGAAGACCGGATTTGGCCCAGAAGTCAGGTGAAATTACCGAAAGAGATCTTGCAGGAATGTTATATGAAAGTCTGCACAGCAAGATTCTGACTTTGGATGATTCTATTACAGTTTATCCGGCTCACGGTGCAGGTTCTGCTTGTGGAAAGAATATGCAGAAAGAAACCGTTGATACTCTGGGAAATCAGAAAAAGACCAATTACGCACTAAGACAGCCTACTAAAGAAAGCTTTATTACTGAAGTTCTGGATGGTTTAACAGCGCCACCTAAATATTTTGGAATGAATGTCGCCTTGAACAAAGGTGGTTACGAAAGTTTCGAAAAAGTGCTTAAAAAAGGAAATAATCCATTATCTGTAGAAGATTTTGAAATAGCAGCTGAAGAAACAGGCGCTTTAATTCTTGATACAAGAAGTGCAGCAGATTTTCATAAAGGATTTGTTCCAAATTCTATTAATATCGGAATCAAGGGCGATTTTGCACCTTGGGTTGGCGCAATGATCGTGGATGTGCAACAACCAATAATCTTGGTTTCAGATCTTGGTTCGGAGGAAGAAGTTATTACAAGATTAAGTCGGGTCGGGTTTGATAATGTAGTTGGATTTTTGGAAGGCGGTTTTGAAAGCTGGAAAAATTCCGGGAAAGAAATTGATGATATTAAGAGAATTTCTGCAGAACAATTCGTTTCTGAATATTCTGAAAGTCAAAAGGTTATCGATGTAAGAAAAGAAACAGAATACGAAGCAGAACACATTGATGAAGCCTACAGCAAACCTTTGGCTTATATTAATGAATGGGTAAATTCTATTGATAATTCAGAGCATTTTTACATACATTGTGCCGGTGGCTACAGAAGTATGATTGCGGCAAGTATTTTGCAGTCAAGAGGTTACCGGAATTTTACGGAAATTGAAGGCGGTTTTAATGCTATTAAGAAATTTGATAAAGTTCCGACTAGTAATTTTGTTTGCCAGACAAAAACGCTTTAAAAAATTATTGCACAGATTTTGATCTCATATCTCTGAATCCTAACCTCTAATATTTCAAAAATGTCACAAAAATTTCAAGAACTCATACAATCCGAACGTCCCGTTCTCATTGACTTTTTTGCAACCTGGTGTCAGCCATGCAAAGTGCAGTCTTCTGTTTTGAATTCTGTGAAAGAACAAGTTGGTGAAAAAGCCAGAATTGTGAAAATCGATATTGATCAATTTCCGTCCATTTCAAATCAATATAATGTGCGTGGTGTTCCAACCTTAGCTGTTTTCAAAAATGGAGAAATGCTTTGGAAAGAAAGTGGTGTTCACGATGTTAATTCTTTGGTGGGTGTTCTTGAGCAATATTCTAATTGATTATAATATTTCCGTTAGAATCATAGTTAAAAGTCCAATTTTTTTCACTGGCTGATGTTACATTTCCAGCAATATCATATTTGACTTCAGAATATTTTCTATAATTATTCTTAGAGATTGATCTATAAAAATATTCATCTAATAAATATAACCTTTTAAAAGGGTTTGTAGAAGTATCATATTCTCCGAAAGTCCGGACTATTTTTATTCCTTTATTGATACCGTCGCGTTGTTCAAAATATTCTGATTTTGTCAGGTTTCCATTTGAGTCATAATAGAATTTTTCCTGATAAGTCTCTATATAATCATCTGGTGGATAATATGGCATGTTTGGTAAGCTTGTAGAGATTTCTATCAATTTATCGTTACTATATTTGAAAGTTTGTTTCTCATAACGATAATTACCATAGCTGGTGCCTGGAACTTCTTTTTGTATAATTTTATTATTATTTAATATATAATATTTCGAGTCTTTCAAAACTGTAAAATCGGGAGAAGAGGAAAAATTTTCTACAGTCGCTTTATTACCGTTATAAACGATAGTTGTATATATCTTGTCTGAAAAATAATTACTAAATCCTGTAGATCCAGATACCGACAAAAAGCCACCTGTTTTTTTAATTAAACGCTTGTCGTTATCGTATTGAAAGTAAAAACTTAATTCAGAGTTATTATAAGGTAAAGAATTTGGGTATAAAACAAGACTCATTTTTGTAATCAGAGAATCATCATTTTGTGTTTGTACTTTATCATCATCTCTAGAACAAGAAAAGAAGATGAAACTTAGAAACAATAATATAGATTTTTTTTTCATATTTGATATTTTCGCAAAACTACAATTTTATTTCAAACCCATCTCTCTCCGCCAAAAAAGGAAACTTACTTCGGAATTCCTTTAATTCTTCCAAATTCCATTGAGAGGTGATAATGTTATTTTTTCTTTCAGAGATTTCTCTTCCATCTGGAAAATAAATTAACGAACTTTCTTCATAATCCAAGTTATAACCATCAGTTCCAATTCTATTCAATCCGAAAAGAAAAGCCTGATTCTCAATCGATCTTGCTTTTAATAAGGATTTCCATGCCTCAACTCTGGATTGTGGCCAATTTGCAACATAAAGAACTGCATCATAATCATCCTGGTTTCTCGAAAAAACAGGAAAACGCAAATCAAAACAAACCTGCAAAAGAATCCTAAATCCTTTATATTCAATTGTTTTGCGTTTTGTTCCTGCAGTGTAGATCTTGTCTTCTCCGGAATAGGAAAACAAATGCCTTTTGTCGTAATATTCAAAACTTCCGTCTGGAAAAACGAAGTAAAATCTGTTGTAGAATTTGCCATTTTCCTCCACAGAACCACTTCCTGCAACTGCGGCATTTTTTGATTTTGCAAAAGATTTTATCCAGGTCAAAGTTTCCAGATTTCTATCCGCAACTTCTTCTGCTTCCATACAAAACCCTGTAGAAAACATCTCCGGAAGCAGAAAAATATCAGCTTTCGTTTCAGAAAATTCCTGTTCTATGTTGGTGAAATTCTGTTCTTTATTCTTCCAAACGATATCCAGATTGAGTCCGGCGATTTTGAGTGTTGACATTTCTTAGATATTTATAATGCAATTTATTAATTTAAAATTCGTTTTTATCATTAAATGAAAGATTTCAACTTCAACAATTGATAATTAATTATCATAATGAAATCTTAATAAAAAGCTCACAAAAATTATCATTTTGAGTTAAAGTCTCCTAAAGAACTGTTAAAAATACTCATATTAACTTATTGAAAATGATATAATTGTAATTTTGCACCACCAAAAAATAAAAGAAATATAATTAATTTATGAAGAAATTCCCACTGTTGTTAGGATTGTTTTATTTGATCACCACTTCTTTTTTCCCTGCGAGTTCCGAGAATCTTTCTCAATCGCCAATCACGGTAAAAGAAATAAAACTAAGTCCCAAAAAGAATTTCTCACCAGTAAATGAAGCAGAAGAAGTGTACAAAAATCTACAGTTTGAAGGAGAAAAATTGAATTTTGAAGTCTTTGAAAAAGCATTTTTAGGATTCCAAAATTTAAAAAAATCCGGTAAACTGGAACCGACGGCGCATTTGCTTTCGATTTGTGATTTCAGCCTTTCTTCCAACAAAAAACGCCTTTGGGTGATTGATACTGGAGAGAAAAAATTACTGTTCAATTCCCTGGTTGCCCACGGAAAAGGAACAGGTGAAGAGTTTGCAATGAGTTTTTCCAACACGGAAGATTCGCACCAGTCAAGTCTGGGATTTTACATCACAGAACAGACTTATGAAGGCGATAACGGTTATTCCCTGAGATTATTCGGGATGGACAAAGGTTATAATGATGCAGCTCTCGAAAGATGTATCGTAATGCACGGCGCAAATTACGTGAGCGAAGATTTTATAAAAGCTGAAAAGCGATTGGGAAGAAGCTGGGGTTGTCCTGCAATTCCTAGAGAACTGGCTCAACCAATCATTAATACTATAAAAAATAAGACTTGCCTGTTTATTTATTATCCGGATCAGAACTATCTTTCAAGCTCCGAATGGCTTAAAAATAACGAACAAAAAGATCAGATTTTGAATGATACTTTAAATCAGAAAATGGCAACCAATTAATTTGTTCTGCAAATAGTTGAAAAATAAAAATCCCTTCAGTGTTATGCTGAAGGGATTTTTATTTATATAAATCTTATTGAGGATTCTTTACCAACAAACGGAAACCTTCTCCGTGAACGTTGATGATCTCCAATCCGTCATCGTCTTTCAACAGTTTTCTGAGTTTTGCGATGTAAACGTCCATACTTCTTGCAGTAAAGTAATTTTCTTTTTTCCAGATTTTTCTAAGTGCAAGATCTCTCGGCATAAAGTCGTTTCTGTGAATGCAAAGCAACTTCAGAAGTTCGTTTTCTTTTGGCGAAAGTTTATATTCATTTTCTCCTACGCGAAGTTGTCTCAACATAGAATCAAAGAAAATATTGCTGATCTTGAACTGCTCCTGGTCTTCATTTTCCAAAACAGCGCTTCTCTGTAGAATTGCTTTTATTTTGTAAAGAAGTAATTCGGTATCAAATGGTTTTGTGATGTAATCATCCGCTCCGATCTGATAACCTTTCAAGATATCCTCACGCAGGTTTCTTGCGGTCAGGAATATGATTGGTGTATTTTTATCAATTTTCTTAACATCTTCTGCCAGAGAAAATCCGTCTTTTTTCGGCATCATCACATCAAAGATGCAGATATCGAATTCCTTTTCTGTAAACTCTTTCAGTCCCATTTCTCCGTCGGTTGCCAATGTAACCTCGAAGTTGTTTATCGTAAGATAATCTTTCAGAACTGCGCCAAAACTCTGGTCGTCTTCTACTAATAATATTCTATTACTCATATTCTTATAATTAATAATTAAAAATGAAGAATTAATATTTCTTCGTTTCGTTAATATTTTGTTTTTAAATTTTCATTAATGATTTACAATTTCCTCTCCATTTTACTAATCTGTATCCTTCTTCATATATAAATTTTTATTCAAATAATTTTTTCCTAAACCATCGGGAGTTTTATCGTAAATGTACTTCCTTTCCCTTTATGAGAATCTACGGAAATTTGTCCCTTATGGATTTCGATAATCTTTTTTACATAAGACAATCCAAGTCCCTGTCCTTTTACATTATGGATATTTCCTGTTTCTTCACGGAAGAATTTTTCGAAAATCTTTGTTTTATTTGTTCCGTCCATTCCCATCCCTTTATCAGAAATTTCGATGACGTAGAAATTAGCTTCATTTCTTGTGCTTACTTTTATTTCGGGTGTTTCCGGAGAATATTTGTTTGCATTATCAAGAAGATTGATCAATGCATTTGAAATATGGAATTCATCAACCATGAAATTATATTTCTGCGCATTGAAATCTGTAATCAAGGTTCCATTTCGCTGATCTACGATTAATCGGAAAGATTCTGCAACACTTTTTATAAGTTCACGCACATTGGTTTCTTTTAGATGAAGAGGCATCTCGTTGCGTTCCAGTTTGGACATATTCAGGACAGTTTCCACCTGTTTTTTCATTCTCAGATTTTCCTGTTTTATCAGGCCGGAATAATATTTGACCTTGTCCGGATTAGTTGCGATTTTATCATTAGCCAAAGAATCTGCTGCAACGGAAATAGTTGCCAAAGGTGTTTTGAATTCGTGAGACATATTGTTGATGAAATCCGTCTTGATCTCGGCGATTTTCTTCTGACGCATCATATAATTAATGGAAATAATATAAATCCCAAGAATCGTCAACAATGAAATAAAAGTTCCCAAAAGCATCGGTAAATTGTGCTTCACGAGAGAATAGTCTTTTCTAGGGAAAACAATGGCAAGTGTATAAAGCGTTCTGTCTTTGCTGTCTGTGAAAAGCGGATAAGTATAATTGGTTTTATCTTTTTGATCCAGATAAATATTGTTGGCAATAGTCGTCAGCTTATTTGTTTTATTAATAACGCCGAATCCGAATTTTGTATCAATTCCTTTTAGTCTTAATTCTTTACTGATCACGGAATCAATCACTCTATTGTCTACTCTTTTTTCAATCGGAAGGTTAGTTGCGCTTAGTCTTGCAAACTCTTTCATTTGGAAAGAATTATTATCGATGTCTCTGCTGATGTTCGTTGTAAGAGGTTCCGGCGAACTTTTTTTAAGTTTTAATTGGCCTTCATCTTTATAAAGCTTGGTTGTATATAAAGTATCACCTTTCGCAGAAACCGGAATGTTTTGTTTCTCTACAATGCTCGTTTGGAAGAGAATATTTGAGCGGTTCGCAGAGTCAGAACTTTGCTGAATATAAGTTTTTGTGGGCTGATTAGCAGAAGCCAAAACTTCTTTTCCAACGCCGCCATAGGTTTCATTCCAATATTTGTTGACCTCAATCTGATTGACTTTTTGAGTCGAAGTTTCTAACGCGGAATAGACTTTGTTGGAAAAATCCTGCTCAAGCGAAGTGTATAATTCTTTGATCCAATAAAGCTGTAAAGAGACAAAAACGATAAGCGAGATTGTCATAAATACAGAAATAATCGGAATGAATTTATTATTCATATGTTTTTTTAAGTTTGAAAAGTTAAAATTACTGATTTTAAGAATGTCTTAATAAAAAATAACGTTTGAAATTATTAAATATTTCTTAAAATTGACGGATTTAACATTTTATTAGGAATATCAAATATGTTGCCATAAGAAAATTTTGGTGTGATTTTTTATAATTAAGTTTGTAAAAAAGATAATGTTATGAATTCAGAAATTATTTTTAATACAGATCTAGACTCCGCAACTGCTTATATTTCTAAGATTTATGATGCAGACGTGACAGAACTTTGGGATTATTTTACCAAATCAGAATTGATAGACCAATGGTGGGCACCAAAACCGTGGAAATGCGAAACCGAAAAAATGGATTTTCGTGAAGGCGGAAATTGGTTATATGCAATGGTTGGTCCGGAAGGCGAGAAAGAATTTGCAATTGCGAACTTTAGCGAAATAATGCCTCACAGAAGTATTTCGTGGACAGATGCTTTTGCCGATGACAAAGGAAAAGTGAAAACTGATTTACCGCAAACCACTTGGCTGATTGGCTTCACAGGAATCGATGAAGGCACAAGGATGACCTTCAATCTGCATTTCAAATCCAGAGAAGAACTGAATCAAATTATGGAAATGGGCTTCCAAGAAGGTTTCAAAATGGGATTGGATCAGTTGGAAGATTTGCTAAATCGGTAATTTTTTGAACCGAAGTCGAATTGTCAATTCCACGATTTAACAAATCATTTACTCCAAATCAATCTCCTCGTCCTGAAAATACTGGATAATCGCTTTTTTCATCAGGAGCGATTGTTCGTTTGGTTTCAATTCTGGCAAATCATCTAGTTTGTCATAGTGAGGCCAGCCGTCTTCGTAATGCGTGAATTTATAGTAACCAAAAGGTTCCAACAATCTGCAAACCGCGATGTGTAGGAGATTGACCTTATCATCTTTCGTAAATTTCTGTTGACCACTTCCCAATTCCTGAACACCAATGATGAACAATAAGGTATCAATTGGTGGATTTTTTTCGGTTTGAAAATTAACTTCGAAAAAGTGTTCTACTTTTTTCCAGATTTCTGCTTCGCTCATTTGCTAATTATATAGATAAACTGACCCATTTTTTTTCATTAATTTAATAATCTTGAAATAAGGTCAAATAAAACTCTGGTTAAATTTTGAACCAGAGTTTGTATTATTGTCGCAAATTTACAAAAAAGGAATCTTGTAAAATGATAATTAATTTTTGACTTCAAGAATCATCGCTGTTTTGGCAGGAATATCAATCGTATTTTGAAAACTGAGATTTTTTCCGGAGATAATATCATTAGCTTTGAAGCTATTAGGAATCATTTCATTATATCGATTGAGGTCAAGCGTAACTTTATCAATGTTTTTGTTGAGTAAGACCATTACTTTTTGATTGTCGGTATATCGGAAGTAAACATAAACGTCATTATTTGTCGGCGCATAATGTTTGAATTTTCCATTGGCAACAGTTTCATTCGTTTTTCTCCAATTGAGCAAGTCGGTAAAATATTTCTTTGCTTCTTTTTCTTCATTGGTTAATCCTGCTTCTGTCACAGCATTTTTAGAATCACCCTTCCAGCCTCCATAGAAATCGCTTCTTCGTTGTCCGTCGCTTCCGGCTTTGTCATTGGTCATCAGAACTTCGGTTCCGTAGAAAAACTGTGGCGTTCCGCGCATCGTCATATACATCGCAATCCCGAGTTTCCAGTTTGTAAAATTTTTGTTGAGACGAGAATAGAATCTGTCCAAATCGTGGTTATCCGGAAAAATCAACTGGTTATCAGGATGTGGAAAAAGGAAATCGTTTGCTACACTTTCATAAACTTTTCTCCAGGAAGAAAACCAGCTACTTTTTTCATTAAGCGCATAAACGATATTATCATTAATGGAAAAATCCATCATCATCGGCATATAACTTTTATAACCATCACTGTTTTTCTTGTCGATTTGCCAGTAAGAAGTCTGAGCAATGTTTCTTGACATTTCTTCGGCAACGATGTTCATTTTCGGATATTCTTCAAGAATGGTTTTTGTCCAATCAGCCAGAAAATTTTTGTCTGAATAAGAATATGTGTCAACACGCAATCCGGAAAGTCCGGCATACTCAATCCACCAAATGATATTCTGGGTCAGATATTTTGCCAATAAAGGATTTTTCTGGTTAAGGTCTGCCATATGACCATCAAACCAACCGTTGAGATATTCCTCTTTGTCAATTTCGGTAGCGTATATGTCTGTGATTGTGGTTTTAAGATGATTGGTTCTGATTCTGTTCTCCGAATCAGGATAATTAATCCAGCTTTGCTCGGGCAAATCTTTGACGAAATAATACTCTGAACCACAATGATTAAGCACAACATCCCAAATCAATCCGATGTTTCTTTTCTTGGCTTCTGTGGATAGTTTTTTTAAATCTTCATTAGTTCCAAATCTTGGGTCAATCTTGTAAAAATCTGTCGCTGCATAACCGTGATAAGAATAGGTAGGTTCATCATTTTCAATCAAAGGTGTGTTCCAAATCTGAGTATAGCCTAATGATTTGATATAATCCAAATGATTAATAATCCCTTGAATATCACCGCCGTGTCTCGCGTCTTCATTAGTTCTATCGAGCTTTTGTTCCAAAGTTGTTTTGGCAATGTCGTTCTTTTCATCTCCGTTTGAAAATCTGTCCGGAACAATCAAAAGAATCGCATCTTTTGAACCATAACTTTCCCGATTGGCGCTGTTGTTTTCCCTATCATAGATTGGAAAATCTTTTATCAGAACGACTTTTTTATCCTTTAAAAATTTGATTTTTACAGTTCCGGCTTTTGCTTCAGGATTGATTTGCAAGGTCAGGAACAGATAGTTCTTGTTTTCAACCGTTTTATTTTCAGTAATTGTAACTCCGGAATAAGAAATCGCAGGCTGTAAATCTGAAATGTCTTTGCCATAAATCAAGAGAGTGACCGAATTATTTTTCATTCCAATCCACCAATTGGCTGGTTCTATCCGTTCAATCTTTTGAGAAAGGATGAGATTGAAACTGATGAAGAGTAAAAGTATTACGAATGATTTTTTCATTTGATTAATAGACTTAGATTAATTATTTTTTCAGGAGAAACTCCAATGGAATTGAAAACCGTTTGCTCCAGGCATTTTCGCTATGGTCAGCCGATTCGAATTTTTTGGTTGTCCAGTTATTTTTGTCAAAGCCTTTCACTTTCATTATCTGGTCAACTTTGTTCTGATGTTTTTCGTAATGGCTGTCCAATCCTTCGGTTCCAAAATCGAAATAGATTTTATGTGTTTTCGGATTCGGAAGTTTTTGTCTGAAATAATTTTCGAAAGCGGTTGGAATTTCGTCATTCAAAAGGTCCGTGATTCCAATCCAATGGGTGGAAAGACAAGCTGTACCACCGAAAACTTCAGGATATTCGCAAATCGCATACATCGATATCAATCCGCCCATACTGGAACCGGCGATGTAAGTATTGTCTCTGTCTTTCAGCGTTGGATAATTTTTATCAACAAAAGGTTTTACCTCTTCTACAATGAATTTCAAATAGTTATCGGACTGAACTTTTCCCAGAAAGTATTTTTCAAGCGTTTGATTTTGCAATTCTTTAGATAAACTTTCAAACGGTTTTTGCGGAAAATACTCCGAATGTCGGGTTGCTCCAGTATTCCATAATCCAACGATAATGCAGTCTTTCAGTTTGATTTTTTTGCTCAGTTCTGTATAACTTTCATCCACTTTCCATTCGGAATTATTCCAATTGATTAACCCGTCAAAAAGCATTTGTCCGTCGTGCATATAGAGAACAGCATATTTTTTATTCGGGTTAAAATTCTCAGGCAGCCAGATATCTACATTTCTCGGCGCAACATATTTCGAAGGGAATTGATTGATTCTGATGATTTTGCCAGAACTCACAGCAGGAATCGAAGTCTGAATTACATCTCGGTAACGGTCTTTGATATTGACATACTTCTTAATGGCTGTTTTATATTCTTCCAAATTTTTAGGTTTTCTCCAATCCGGGTCCGGAAAATTGTTCTCTATGTAAGTCCAGTCTTTTCCTGTGAAAAAATCATCACCGTAAGTGCAACCTGTCAAATCCTTGAAAGGTTTAAGGAAAATATAGCCGTCAAAAAAATCTTCCATTTTAAAATCGGAATGACAAAAGCTGAAAAAACTATTGTCCGAAAGTTTTCCGACAGGCGTATTAATCAAATCAAAACCAATCTGTGGATAATTAATTTTCTGAAGCGCATTTTCAAGTTCTCCATTTGCAGGCGAAACATAAGCCGGATTGTACTGCGTTTTGGAAAACATCGGTGTGTGGAACATAATGTTGAAAATTTTACCGGGCATCAATTTGTAGAGACGATTGCCGACCATTCCTTCATCGTAATCGCAGAAATCATCGTTGTTCACTTTCAGGATTGGCATTCTGTACTTTGTGAAAACGTGAACGTGTCCCATATAAATCAAAGCCTTTTCATTTTTATCAATGATTTCTTTTTTAATAATTTCAGTTCGGAACTGGTCTGGCGTTCCAAGATTGAAAACCGCTTTCATATTCTCGGGCGTTCTTGCGCCACCTTTGAAGTTTTCCCAACGGTACTGATAACTCAGATTGACAATTCTAAATTTTTTCGCATCAGATTTTAAGGTTTTATTGAATTCCCAAACCGCTTTGTAGATGTCAAAATATTCTTTGTAAGCCCAACCGACATTGTAATAAAAGAACAAATCTTTTGCTTTTCGTGCATCAAATATTTCAGCATTCAGCAATTCGTCCAGTTCCTTTTGCTTTTCAAAAGACCCGAATTCCATACATAGATTATAAACGCCAGCTTGATATAATTCTGGAATAATGCTCTTGACAAAATCAAGATTTTCCTTCACAGCGTGGTCTTCTCCCAACAAAACGAGAGGATAATTTTTGAATTTCGAAACAAGATAATCTTTAGGACTTTTTGGATGTTGCTTCAGATATTCTACAGCTTCGAGCGTTACCTTATTTTCCTGACCGAATCCTAAAACCGGAAAAAGAAATGCTAAAAATAAAAGTGAAAATTGAATTGGAAATTTCATTTTTTAGTTTGAATTTTGAACAAAAATATTCTTCCTTTCCTTTTATTACAAGGCTTTTGGACAAACGACAGGTTATTCTGTACAAAAAACAGACTTAGAAATTACTGCAGATTGTTTTAGGATAAATAATTACATTTGAAGAAGATTAAAAAGTATGGACCAATCGTTTTTTGAACATTTCAAATCAAAATTTTGGCTGAAACACGTTTTATATTGGACGGCGTTTGTTCTATTTTTTGGATTGGTTTGGGGCGTTTCGGATAACAATTATTCACGGAATATTTTGATTCAGATTTTCTGTCTTCCTTCGCGGATGTTGTTGGTCTATGTCACGCTTTTTTATCTATTTCCGAAGTTCTTCAATCAGAAAAAATATTTCAGTTTCTTTGTTTCGTATTGCGTTTTGGTTGCTTTGATAAGTGTTTTTATTCAGCGTCCGTTATTTCTTTATTTCATTCAGCCGAACTTTCTGCCGGGATTTAAAAATTCAGGGTTTTTCATCATATCAGAAATAATGAATACGGCTTTGGACATCAATATCGCCGCAATGATTCCGATAGCTTACACTTATCTGACAACGATTGAAAATCTCCAGAAAAATAATTCGGAGCTGAATGAAGAGAATAAATTATTAAAGGAAGATTCTGTAATTCAGGATAATAGCGGTGAGTCTTACATCAATCTGAAAATCGATAAAAGTGTTAGGAAAATCAAAATCAATGATATTGTTTTTGTGGAAAGCCTCCGGAATTACTGCAGAATCAAACTGATTGATTCGGAAATTACGGTTCTTAAAACGCTGACATCGGTTCAGGAGTTATTACCCGAATCCAAATTTGTCAGGATTCATCGCTCTTTTTTGATTAATAAAAATCATATTACCTCTGTTTCTCCCAGCAAGATTGAAATCAATCATATGGCGATTCCTGTTGGGAGAAAGTATAAGGATGAGGTTAAAAAGAAGATGTTATTGGTCGATTTTTAGCAAAAATGCATATTCCAAAGCGATTTCCTTCAAGCTTTCAAATCGTCCGCTAGCACCACCGTGACCAGAACTCATATCGGTTTTGAAGATGAGAATATTGTCATCCGTTTTCAATTCTCTTAATCTTGCTGTCCATTTTGCTGGCTCCCAATATTGAACCTGAGAATCGTGGAATCCTGTGGTAATTAATATATTGGGATAATCTTTCGCCTCGATATTATCGTAAGGCGAATAGGATTTCATATAATCATAATATTCCTTCTCATTCGGATTTCCCCATTCGTCGTATTCTCCGGTTGTCAAAGGAATTGTATCGTCCAACATCGTCGAAACCACGTCTACGAAAGGAACCTGCGCGACAATCCCGTTGAAAAGTTCCGGATTGTAGTTCATCACCGCACCAACCAAAAGTCCGCCAGCACTTCCGCCCATTGCGTAAAGGTGTTTTGGCGATGTGTAATTTTCTGATATTAAGTGTTTTGCAGCATCGATGAAATCAAAAAACGTATTCTTTTTCTGAAGCATTTTTCCGCCTTCGTACCATTCTCTGCCAAGATATTCTCCCCCTCGAATGTGAGCGATAGCAAAGATATAACCTCGGTCTAGCAGCGATAATCTGGTGCTGGAAAAACTCGCATCAACCGTGTGACCGTAACTTCCGTAGCCGTAGAGTAGAAGCGGTGTGTTTTCAGACTTAGGTGTGTCTTTGTGATAAACCAAAGAGATTGGAACTTGTTTTCCGTCTCTTGCGGTTGCCCAGATTCTTTCCGAAATGTAATTTTCTTTGAAGAATTTCCCGCCCAAAACTTCCTGTTCTTTCAGGAGTTTCGTGGTTTTTTCCTTCATATCGTATTCAAAGGTCGAAGCTGGTTTTGTCAAAGATGTGTAGCCAAAACGTAATTTCTCGGTATCAAATTCCATATTCGTTCCGATGTACGCCGTGTAAGTCGGGTCAGAAAATGGCAGGTAATGAGAATCTCCGGTTTTGCTTTCGATGATTTTAATTTGAAGAAGTCCGCTTTCTCGTTCTTCCAAAACGAAATAGTCATTAAAGATTTCGAAGCCTTCAATCAATACATTTTCTCTGTGCGGAATGAAATCTTCCCAGTTTTCAATCGATGGATTTTCGACTTTGGTCTTTACAATTTTAAAATTGGTTGCGTCATCAGCATTCGTAACGATATAAAAATCATCCTGATAATGTTCAACAGAATATTCCAAATCCTCAGTTCTCTCCTGAATTATTTTCCAATCCGCGAAAACATTATCAGCAGGAATGAATCTGTGCTCGTCTTCATTTGTGCTAGATGAAGAGATGAAAATATAGTCTAAAGTCTTGGTTTTGTAAACATTAACGTCAAAAGTTTCATCTTCCTCGTGGAAAATCAAAACATCTTTCTCAGTTTCAGTTCCCAATTCGTGGCGATGGATTTGAAAAGCTCTCAGACTTTCATCTTTTCTGATGTAAAAGACATAATTGTTATCGCTAGACCAAACCGCTTTTCCTGTCGTGTTTTCTATTTCGTCTTTGTAGATTTCGCCGGTTTTTAGATTCTTGAAGAAAATCTTATAAATTCTTCTCCCGACAATATCCGTTGAAAAAGATAGAATGTCATTATTCACGCTGATAGAAATGCTCCCAATATCGAAATATTCGTTGCCTTCCGCTAAAACATTGGCATCCAAAAGAATCTCTTCTTCGTTCTCCAAAGTTTGAAACTTTCGTGAAAAAATCGGATATTCTTTCCCATCTTCATATCTTACGATGTACCAATATTGATTGAAAAAATAGGGCAAAGACTCGTCATCCTTTTTGTAACGGGATTTCATTTCTTCATAAAGGTCGTTTTGAAGATCTTCCGTTTCCTTCATTACAAAATCTGTGTAAGCGTTTTCTTCCTCCAGATATTTGATGACTTCGGGATTTTCTCTTTCATTCATCCAGAAATAAGGGTCGTTCCTTTGGTCGTTGTGAATTTCGAGCAGTTTTTCTATTTTTTTTGCTTTTGGAGCATTCATTCTTTGGAAAGTATTAGTCTGAAATAATTTTCAGATTTAACAAAATTAAACAAAAAACCATCTTCTCAGAAAGAAGACGGCTTTGATTTATGAGATCTATAATTACTTATTGATGCTCTTGATATATTTTTCTATCGCCATTGTCATAGAGGGTGTTTCTTTTGTTGGAGCCATTACATTGACTGTTAATCCAGCTTCTTCTGCGGCCGCTTGGGTTGTAGTTCCGAAAACGGCAATTTTTGTGTCTTTCTGTTCAAAATCAGGGAAATTAATCTTTAAAGATTTGATTCCTTGCGGACTGAAGAAAACCAACATTTCGTAGTCGTCGATATTGATATCTGTCAGGTCGCTTGCAACAGTTTTGTACATTATCGCTCTTGTCCAATCGATGTTTGCAGAGTCTAAAACCTTTGGGACTTCCGGTGTCAGGATGTCAGATGAAGGTAAAAGATACTTTTCTGAAGGATGTTTTTTGAAAAGAGCAGCCAGGTCGGAAAAATTCTTCTCACCAAAGCTGATTTTTCTCTTTCTGTAGACAATATGTTTCTGCAAATAGTTGGCAATCGCTTCAGATTGGCAGATGTAACGCATTGCATCGGGCACTGTAAACCTCATTTCCTCAGCAAGACGAAAATAATGATCAATGGCATTTTTACTTGTGAAAATAATCCCTGTATATTGAGTCAGGTCTATTTTCTGTGTTCTGAGATCTTTCGCATCCACACCTTGAACGTGAATAAAAGGACGGAAATCAATTTTGATTTTCTCTTTTTTTGCAATCTCCAAATAAGGAGAAGACTCGTTGGGTGCGGGTTGTGAAACTAAGATAGATTTGATTTTCATCTTAAAATGTGTGTATTACATTTAATAAAACAAGAACTTCCAAAGTACCAACACGGGTACTATTTGAAGCGTGCAAATATACAAAAATTTATAATACCATTTTTCGGGTAAAATAGCTTGATTATGAAAAAGATAGATGAGGTTTTTCAAAATGAACATTGATATTAATACGATAATGATGACATAAAAATATTGTACCAAATCTAAAGGAAAATAAAAAAGAGCAAATCCTGCAATGATTAATCCGATGGATTCCAGAAAATAGAATTTGCTGGATATCAAGGCCAATCCTTTCAGATTCTTCCCATCACCTATACTATTGTAGAAAAGAAAAGTAAGGATGTTTTTAATAATATCAAAAGCAATAACTGATAAAAACGTAAAACCAAATTTATTCAGTTGAAGTCCAAATAATTGGATATCGGAAAATGCAGTCGGAACTCCAGGAACGAACTGTGATAGAAGTAATGAGAGCATCAAAGTTCTCACGATGGAAATAATCGTCCAGGAAGGTGTAAGGTTATTAGAATCCTCAATCTTCTGGGTCAGGAAATCCTTGATGTTAGCATCCCGGTTGAAGACCGAAAGGACGATAATGTAAGCGAAAATACTCCCGAGAATACAATATACCACCCAATCATTATGTTCCGTAATTCTTACCAAGCTCCAAATTTTTTGCAAAAATAGGAATTAGAATAATGATATGTTGTAATTAGTTATTAATTATTAAACTAATTTGAAAAAGAGTAAGTACTTTTTGAATATTTATTTCGTGTTTCTCATAAAATCAACGGCTTCATCAAACCGTTTACTCCACGGCAAAAAATATTGTAATACCATTGGAACGTGTTTTTTATTAAGAATGACTCGCTTAACATTCGGTTGAAAAGGTTTCAATGCTTTCAAAAAATTCTCATTGGCGATTTTAATAGAAGGATAGGTTTTTTCGCCTGAATAAATCAAAAATGGCGGTGTTTTTTCATTAATGAAATAGATAGAAGACGCCTGTTTCCATTTTTCAGGGTCTTTGCTCCAAGTGATGTCATAATTATCTACAGCAGTTGGCGGGTATTTTTCCAAATAATTTTTCATATCAATTCCGGCAGCATCTATTAAAATAATTCCTGAAATTGTTTTTTCCGGGATTCCATATTTGGGGTTCATCACGGCGGAACTTGCCAATTGCCCGCCTGCGGAATGTCCGGAGATGAAAATCTGTTCTGGATCTCCGTGATATTTCGCTGCATTTTTTTTTGTAAATTGTACCGCAGCTGCAATTTCTTTGGTCATCTCGTCTATATCAGCATTTGGACTCAAGGTATAATCCGGAATTACAACAGTCAGATTTTTACGGGCAAAGTTTCTTCCGAGAAGATTGTACTTATTTTTATTACCGCTATTCCAGTTTCCACCGTAGACGAAGATAAGAACCGGATAGTTTTTGTTTTTGATATTTTTAGGCGTGAAAATATTCAGGTTTACGGTTTCTCCCTTATTGTTTTTGGTGTAGGAAATATCTTTATAAGCCATTGTCGGTTTACAGCTGATAATCATAAGGGCAAGAAAAAAAAGTGTTGTAAATGGTTTCTGCATTCTATATATTATAGAATAATATACGAATAATTTGAACAGTTAGATTGTATGTAATTTTGAGACCAATAATGATTTGATTTAGATGTGATTATTTTATTTAATTCCAAAAATAGATTTTCATAATCGCTGTTGTGATGGCTGTGCTTTTTGTAAAACAGATGGTCTTTCTGCCGAATCTTCTAATATGATTTCTGATGCTGAGATTTTTTCTTTCGATGCCATTGGTTCCGTATCTTTTCGCAATATGAATATCTTTGGGGATCAGATATTGGTAATTCCTTAGTTTGTCGGTATATATTTGATTGGCTTTTGCATTGACCAAGGTTTTTACAATTGCATTTAGAGTTTTGTTATTTCTTTTGCCAAGGTAGAAAGCTGCAACTTTTTTGTCGTTTTATTAATAGCATAAGCCAGCCACATCGGATTGGTTTTTTTTCTTACGAAAAATCTCATCTCGTCCAGTTCATAAGTTTTGTCGGGAGATAAAGCAGGTTGTGTTATTTGTCCTGCTATATATAGAATTCTTTTGAGTAAGGTTGTTGCTGATATTTTCAGTAGTCTGGCTGTGGATCTTATGCCTAAGTCTTCTTTGGTAAATTGAACGATTAGGAAATCAAGATCTTTTCTGTAAGCATTATAAGAGTAAAAGTCCAAAAATCTCCGGTCACAGTTCTTGCAGAAATACTGTTGTTTTCTGGTTTTTGTAGTTCCGTTTTTTACAATCTTGTTGGAATAGCAAAACGGACAAATTCCTGTTTCACTAACTTTGATACACTTGGTGTGATCCTCAACCATTTGCGATATGTTTTTTCTGCAAAAATAAACGAGAAGGATAAATATATCCTTCTCGTTTTAAAATTTCAGTTTTAATGTTTATTAATTTTCAATAAATTAATGTTGAAAATCGTAGCTGTCACTAACTTTAGAACATTACCAATATCTCTTAAAACCAATTACATAACCTGATTAATGAATAAAATTTAAAACACGTCAGCTTTTGTCGCTTGCCGGAAATATTTTTGAAAAATATTACCAACGGTGGTAATCAGAAGAAGTTTCTTCCAGCTGGTTTTAATATTAAACTTTGTTAAAATCTTGCAATTTTAAATTTTTATACCATATTTTTGTATAGTTATTGATTTAGTCTATCAATTTTTGAAAACAACTTTAATGAAACTAATAATTATAAATCTATAAATTTTATTATTATGACAAAATCGTACGAAGGTATTTTCGAAAATAATAAAAAATGGGTTGAATCAAAACTGGCAGATGACCCGGAGTATTTTCACAATCTTGCGAAAACTCAAAATCCGGATTATCTCTACATCGGATGCTCCGACAGCCGCGCAACGGCGGAAGAGCTGATGGGAGTTGGACCAGGCGAAGTTTTTGTTCACAGAAATATTGCCAATGTGGTAAACACTTTGGATATGAGTTCTACAGCAGTAATTCAGTACGCTGTTGAACACTTGAAAGTAAAGCATATCATCGTATGCGGACATTACAACTGTGGTGGCGTAAAAGCAGCGATGACATCTCAGGATCTTGGACTTTTGAATCCGTGGCTGAGAAACATCCGTGATGTTTACAGGCTTCATCAGGAAGAATTGGATTCTGTGGAGGAAGATAAAAAATATGACCGCCTTGTGGAACTGAATGTTCAGGAGCAATGCATCAACGTCATAAAAATGGCCTGCGTGCAGGAACGTTATATTTTAGAAGAATATCCTATCGTTCATGGTTGGGTTTTCGACCTTAGAACCGGAAAAATTATAGATCTGGAGATTGATTTTGAGAAGATCTTAAAAGATATCCAGAAGATCTATAATCTGACAGATTCTGATTGGGTGATGAGCAAAAAAAACAACAAAAATCTTCTTTAAGATTGATATATGAAGTACTGGAGTATTATAATATTAGCGATTTTTCTCAACTTTACGGCTCTTCCAGGAGTTGCCGCATTGTTTGGTTGGGAATTACCGAGAACTAATGTTATAGTGAATGAAGAGGAAACGCACTCCAACGCTTTTGTTCTTTACGAAAAGACCATTCCTAAAACTATGGACATCCATGACTTCCTGAAATTTCACGAAGCCGTTCCTCAGAAAAAAACAACACCAAATTGGGAAGCTAATATTTACTTTTCCCCTTTCCTTAGTATATTTTCTCCTCCTCCGGAAGCTTAATTCAATTTTCGTTTTTCTATAAACGTTATTCTTGTTTGCTGTTTTAATTTTCAGCAGGCCTTATTCTGTATTAAGTAAATCAACATTTTTTAGAATAATTGATATTCATTATCAGTGACTTCTGCTATATTATTATGCAAAAATCAAAATCTTTGATTGGAGGGATCAAAGAAAATTTCCCTTCCGGTCTTGTAGTTTTTCTTGTGGCATTGCCACTTTGTCTTGGGATCGCATTAGCATCTGGCGCACCGCCATTATCAGGTGTTATTGCCGGAATTGTGGGCGGAATTGTTGTCGGATTTCTAAGTAATTCCAACATTTCAGTTTCCGGGCCAGCCGCGGGTCTTACAGCTATTGTTTTAGTTGCGATTACAGATCTTGGCGCATTTGAGTTATTTCTTTGCGCAGGAATTATTGCGGGAATTATTCAATTAATTTTAGGATTTATCCGCGCGGGAAGTATTTCAAATTATTTCCCAAACAATGTCATCGAAGGAATGCTGGCAGGTATTGGAATCATTATCATTCTGAAACAGATTCCCCACGCATTAGGTTTTGACAGCGATTATGAAGGTCACGAATCTATTTTTGACAAAGGTCTTAATTTCGGGTATTTTGCAGAATTATTTGGTGCCGTTCATCCGGGAGCTATCATTGTAACTTTGGTTTCTGTAGCAATTCTGCTGGCCTGGGATCACATCACAGTCCTAAAAAGATTGAAATTACTGCCTGGCGCACTGGTTGCCGTAATTGCAGGGATTTTATTAAATGAATTCTTCAAAATGTCCGGAAGTTCATTAGCAATTTCTGACAAGCATCTTGTGACATTACCAACGCCAAGTTCATTGGAAGACTTTAAAAACCTCATCACTTTTCCGGATTTCAACGGGTTTACAAATCCTAAAGTTTGGATAACAGGTGCAACTATAGCAATTGTGGCATCAATCGAGACTTTACTTTGTATTGAAGCATCGGACAGACTGGATGTGAGAAGAAGAATTACCGATACCAATCTTGAGCTGAAAGCGCAGGGAATTGGAAACTTAGTGAGCTCATTTATCGGTGGATTGCCAATGACTTCTGTTGTAGTAAGAAGTTCTGCTAATGCAAATGCCGGTGCAACTTCCAAATTATCAGCAATTATCCACGGTGTTTTGTTATTGATCTGTGTTTTATCAATTCCTTTTATTTTAAATCTGATTCCATTGGCAACTTTGGCTGCAGTTTTAATATTAGTCGGATACAAATTGGCAAAACCAGCGACGTTCAAACATTTCTGGCATAATGGGAAATATCAGTTTATTCCGTTTGTGGCAACCGTTTTGGCCGTGGTTTTTACAGATCTTTTGAAAGGTGTCGGAATTGGATTATTGATTTCAGTTTTCTATATTCTTCAGGGAAATATGAAGCGTGCTTATTATTTGAGTAAAGAAACTCTGGATGATGCAGATGAAATCACAATTAAATTAGCAGAAGAAGTTTCCTTCCTTAATAAAGCAGCAATCAAGAAAACTTTAAAAAACGTAAAATCGGGTTCGAAAGTCATCATAGATGCAAAAACAACGTCTTACATCACTACAGATGTTCTGGAAATGATCCAGGATTTTGCCAATGTAAGAGCAAAAGAAGAAGACATAGAAGTCGAATTACTTGGCTTCAAAACGTCTTACAGAGATTATGCGAGCGATCAGGATTCGCACGTTATCGTCAATCATAGAAGGGCAATGTAAATTTACAAACCCTTAATAATTAACACTTTATTAAAATTTTAAAATAATATGAAAGCACATACATTTGAAACACAAACGACCATTACACCTGCAAAAGCTCTTGATATATTAAAAGAAGGCAACCAAAGATTTGTAAACAATCTCAAAGCTAACAGAGATCTTCTGGCTCAGGTAAATGACACGCGTGAAGGACAATGGCCGTTTGCTGTAGTTTTGAGCTGTATCGACAGCCGTACTTCTGCCGAACTGATATTCGATCAGGGTTTGGGAGATATTTTCAGTGTAAGAATCGCTGGTAACTTTGTAAATCAGGATATCTTGGGATCAATGGAATTTGGCTGTAATGTTGCCGGATCCAAACTGGTTGTAGTTCTGGGTCACACCAAATGTGGTGCTCTGAAAGGAGGTCTGGACGCAGCAAAAATCGAAGGTCTTGGAATGGATAATCTGAATCATTTGATTGGTCATTTCGATCACATCATCAAGGATATTATCAAAGACGGCGAAGAACGTTCTTCCAAAAACGAAGATTTATTAGAAAGGCTGAATCAGAGTAATGTAAGAAACGCCATTCAGGAAATCCGCAGCCAAAGCTCAACACTTAAAAACCTTGAAGACGAAGGTAAGATTAAGATCGTTGGTGCAAATTACGATGTAGAGACCGGCGTGGTCACTTGGATATAAAACATTTTTTCTTCATACAATTAGTTAGGTTTGCAGGCCGGGTAATTTATTTTATCCGGCTTGCTTATTTCCCGTTGAAACCAGTCATTGTATTCTGAACACCCGCAAAAACGAATGATAATGCAGCCTGAGAAAACTTCTCGATCCTTTCAGTTAAAGTTTCTTTCTCGGTCTCGTTCCATTGTCCTAAGACATAATCTACCTGCTGACCTTCTTTGAATTCTGCAGCAATGCCGAAACGAAGTCTTGTATATTGATTATTATTGAGAACGGCTTCGATGTTTCTTAGACCATTGTGTCCGCCGTGACTGCCTTTCATTTTCATTCTCAACGAACCGAAAGGCAAGGCAAGATCATCAGCAACAATCAGAACATTTTCTAATGGGATATTTTCTTTTTGCATCCAGAACTTCACTGCATTTCCGGAAAGGTTGACATAGGTATCAGGTTTCAGAATAAAAACTTTTCTGCCTTTATATTTTCCTTCGGCCAAAAGACCAAAATTTGAAGATTTGAAAGGCACTTCCAGTTTCTCGGCAATTTTCTCAGCCACTTTGAAACCGATATTATGTCGGGTTTCTGCATACTCTTCCCCTTTGTTGCCGATGCCGACAATAAGATATTTCATGGATTACTGATATTCGAATTTGGTAATGATAGAAGTGGTAGAGACAGAAGTTGGATAGCCATCTTTGTCGTAGATATAAGTTGCTGTTTGGGTGTCCTCCATATTTGTACCGCCAAGATTGAATATGACATTTATCTTTGTAGAATTATTTTTAGCAAAACCCGTAATACTGCTGGCGTCGGCTTCTGCATGGATCATTGATATCAAATAATCTTTTGGAAGCAAATTGTACGGGTTGATCTTGTTATCATAACCTGAAAGATTCACAGTCAATTCCAATTCTTGTAAAAAATCAAATACAGGTACAGGTAATCCCAGATCCATTGAAGATTTGAAATGCCATTTTGAAATATTATTTCCTGTGTAAGAAAGATTGGATACGAAGTTTGCAACAACCGAAGTGTTATCCTCATTATATATATCTTCTTTTATCATAGAAGGCCACCCGTTGGAAGCATAGGTGAGGTTAGCAATACTTTTAATAGAACCCCCACTTTCCTTATGTGTCACATTCAATTTAGTGATTTGATTATTACTGTAAACAGGAACTATTTCTTCCGAACTAATAGTTCCCATACTATTTTCTGTTCTGATAACCTTTGCTATGTTACCGGAGGTTTGATAAGTAATATTTATTTTAATACTGCCATCATCCGTTGACACGCCTGTTAACTTTTTGGCAGCATTGTAGGTATAACTGTAAACCAAAACATCGCCTTCATCATCTATTGTCACTTTTTTCAATAATTTGGAAGGTGTCGTTCCTGGGCCTTCTGTTCCCGGAGTTGTTGTCGTTGGATCGAACTCTACACCGTTCAAAAAGTCGCCGTTTTCATCCTGATTGGGAACACAAGACGACAACATCAATATTCCGAGTATAAGTGTTAAATAATAAAATATGTTTTTCATTGTATCATTTTCTGTTTGCAAAGTTAACTTTTTAAAATAAATTCCTTAAGCCAAAATTCTATTCAAAACCAGATTCACCTCATCCACATTTTTCACGTTGTCTTTCCGCATCATCAGCTGGTTGTTCTTTTCTTTTAACGTAGCTTCCTTCGGATTTTGTGTGAGGTAGGCAATTATTTTTTTGAATTTATCACTTTGATAGAATTTGTCCTGAGGATTTGCCGGGAAATAGCCAAGGAACACTTTGTTTTTCACAACCAGTTTCTCAAATCCAATTTCCGCAGCCAGCCATTTCAGCTCCACAGATTTCAAAAGGTTAATCGCTTCATCTGGCAATTCTCCGAATCGGTCCTTCAATTCATTTTCAAATTTCGTGAGGTCAATTGCATTATTAATTTCAGCTAATTTTTGATATAATGACAATCTTTCCTCAGTCGAACTCACATACTGATCCGGCAACATCAGCTCCAGATCGGTATCGATATTCACTTCCTTCGTCGATTTGAATAATTTCTGACGATCTTCTTCATTCTCAAAAAGGTTCTCAAAATCCTCATCATCTTTCAGTTCTTCCAAAGCCTCCTGCATCATTTTCTGATACGTTTCAAATCCCATTTCATTAATGAAACCACTTTGTTCCGCTCCTAATAGATCTCCAGCACCACGAATTTCCAGATCTTTCATCGCAATTTGAAATCCACTGCCCAGATCAGAAAATTGCTCGATTGCTTCCAGACGTTTTCTCGCATCGGAAGTCATCATATCAAACGGCGGCGTGATGAGATAACAAAACGCTTTTCTGTTGCTTCTCCCAACCCGTCCACGCATCTGGTGAACATCTGCCATTCCAAATCTGTGAGCGTCATTAATGAAAATCGTATTCGCATTCGGAACGTCAACGCCACTTTCTATGATAGTTGTAGCGACCAGAACGTCATATTTTCCATCCATAAAATCGAGGACATTTTGCTCCAATTGTTTGCCTTCCATCTGTCCGTGACCAATCACGACTTTTGCATCCGGAACCAAACGCTGAATCAATCCTGCAATATCTTTCAGATTTTCAATTCTATTATTAATGAAATAAACCTGTCCGTCACGCTGAAGTTCATACGAAACCGCATCACGAATAATTTCCTCACTGAAACCAATGATACTTGTATCGACTGGCTGACGATTCGGCGGGGGTGTTTTGATGACCGAAAGATCTCGTGCAGCCATTAATGAAAATTGTAAAGTCCTTGGAATCGGCGTTGCAGTCAATGTCAACGTATCGACGTTGGTCTTCATCGTCTTCAGTTTATCTTTTACAGAAACTCCGAATTTGTGCTCTTCATCAATGATCAATAAACCTAAGTTCTTGAATTTCACTTTCTCCGAAGCCAATTGGTGCGTTCCAATCACGATATCCACTTTTCCATCTTTCAATCCGGCTAAAGTTTCTGATTTCTGTTTCGCCGTTCTGAATCTATTTAAGTAAGAAATATTGACCGGAAAATCCTTTAATCTTTCTTTAAAACTTCTGTAATGCTGGAAAGCCAGAATCGTCGTCGGAACCAAAATCGCCACTTGCTTGCTGTCAGTTGCCGCTTTGAAAGCCGCACGGATCGCAATCTCCGTTTTCCCGAAACCTACATCACCACAGATCAAACGGTCCATCACGCCTTCGTCTTCCATATCTTTTTTGACGTCAAAAGTCGCTTTTTCCTGATCCGGCGTGTCTTCGTAAAGGAAACTCGCCTCCAACTCATTTTGAAGATAAGAATCCGGTGAATATTGGAATCCTTTCGCCGTTTTTCTTTGCGCGTAAAGTTTGATTAAGTCAAATGCAATCTGCTTGACTCTCGCTTTTGTTTTTTGTTTTAAGGATTTCCAGGCAGGCGAACCAAGTTTGCTGAGAACAATCTCTTTCCCGTCTGGTCCGTTGTATTTTGAAATTTTATGAAGGGAATGAATACTTACATAAAGCAAATCTCCATTTTTATAAACCAGTTTGAAACATTCCTGGATTTTCCCATCGTTATTGACCTTCACCAATCCCATAAATTTTCCTATTCCGTGATCAATGTGCGCAATGTAATCACCGATTTTCAAAGACATCAAGTCCTTCAAAGTCAGTTGTTCGGATTTTGCAAAGGTATCTTTGGATTTGTAACGCTGATAACGGTCGAAAATCTGATGATCTGTGTAAACTAAAATTTTATGTTCCAAATCCACAAAACCCTGATGAAGTTCGGATTTGAAACTTTTGAACGGAATCTGATGTTCCAATTCTTCAAAAATCGATTGTAATCTTTCGCGTTGTTTTTCAGATGAAAAAGAAATCCAGGTTTCGAAACCGAGAATTTGTTTTTCTTCCAGATCCTCAATCAACAATTCGAAATTCTTATGGAAACTCGGTTGTTGCGTTTGGTTGAGTTCCAGAGTTTTGATCTTTGGAAGTTCAAATGGTTGCGAACTGAAATCAATCGTTTTGAATTTGATCAGTTTATTCTGGAATTCATTTTCGGAAATGAATAATTCTTCCGGTTTTCTATGATTGATTTCTTTGCTTAATGTTTCAAATTTCTCAAACGATTTTTCATAAAAACTTTTGACTTTTTTAACACCAAGAAACAGGTTTTTTGAAACAATCAGACTGTCATCAGAAAGCAATTCGAAGAACGAAACCTTATTCCCGGAAACCGAAAAATTCATATTGGAAACCAACTGAAATTCCGTGATTTTGTCCAATGAAAGCTGAGATTCTATATCAAAAGTTTTGATGCTTTCTACTTCATTTCCAAAAAATGTGATTCGGAAAGGTTTTTCATTAGAGAAAGAAAAAACATCCACAATTCCACCTCGAACAGAGAATTCTCCCGGCTCAGAAACAAAATCAGTCTGGTTGAATTGATAATGATTCAGCAACTCATCCACAAAATCAAAATCCAATTGGTCTCCCACTTTGATCTGATGAGAAATCGCTTTGAAATCTTCTTTCTTCAATACTTTTTCGGACAACGCGCCAACGTAAGCTACAATGACTTTTGGAGATTTGCCAGAATTTATTTTATTAATGACCTCAGTCCTTAAAACCAAATTGGCATTCTGCGTTTTCTCGACTTGATAAGGTTCCAAATGCGTCGCCGGAAAATAAAGCACATCGTCTTTCCCGATCAGATCTTCCATTTCTGAGTTCACGTAAAGTGCATCTTCTTTGTCATCCGTAATGAAAAGAATATTTTTATTCTGAGCCAGAAACAATTCTGCAGTGAAAATAGAAACCGCCGAACCCGCACTTCCTTTCACAGAAATATGCTGATTATTATCTAATTGTGAAAATATCTCACTTCCAAATTCTTTCTTGAGCAAGTCTGGAAGCAGATTTTCATTGATTTTTTTTAATTCCATATCAAATATATGTAAACAGGAAAACGATTCCGAGCTTGTTCCCGGAATCGTAATTCTTTGCAAAATTACGAAATTATATATTCATTAATAATTCATTATCACTGATTTTGTGGTTGAAAAATTAAAGATTAATTTAGTCTCAAAATTATTACCAATGAACCTCAAATTAACATTACTCTCGTTATCGGTCTTGCTTTGCATTTCCTGCGAAGCCGATTATGTAAATAACTCACGGGTTTTTGTAGAAGGAAAAGTCACTTCTCAAAACCAATCCGCAAACGGAATTCCAATTTCTCTAAATACTTGGCTATATCCCATTTCTCAGGGAACTACGAAAAGTGATGGCTCTTTCAGCCTTGGCGGTCCGGATGCTGCTGACGAAATATCACTTGTTCTGGGCAAAAAAATAATCAGTTTCTCTACAGATTCCAAAGAATGCTATTTGGATATAGATTCCTTATCCATCAAACTTCCTGAGAATCTGGAGCATGTCAAATTTTCAAATATCACCATCGAATAATGAGAAAATATCTACTGTTTATCACTGCTTTTTGTTTTGGCATTTTCTCTTCTCAAAGTGCAAAACCTTCTTTGGGAATCAACGTGGTTGATGTAATTCCAACGGGAAATAATTATTTGAAAGATGGCGTGAAGAATTTCATTGGCGTCGGACTTACGTTTCAAACTATTTTCAGGAATAATATGGGTTTTGGAGTCGAGCTCAGCCGTGCCTTTTCCGAAGTGAAAGACATCAGCATTTACGGCGATCTGGACAGCCCGCAACTAACCAATATTTCGGCCTATTTCGTTTACAAATATCCGTTAACCGAAGCATTTAATTTAGAAGGACAGATTGGTCTCGGCTTGCTGGCACTTACCAGCCAGTCCCGGTACACACAGGATAAATACACGGAGAATGCCTCCGCCTTCCAGCTTGGCAGCGAGATTTCTTACAAATTTCCAAAAGCTAAAAAAGTGGAAATCTATGCATCACCTAAAATCTATTTTTTCGATTCTCTAGTTGGATTTCAGGAGAAAGATCTCGACAGGTATTATTCCAGATCGCTGCTGTTAAATATTAATGTTGGATTACGCCTTAACTTAAATCAAAAATAATTTTATCTAATATTAAATATTATAATTAATTAACTTTACGTTCTTTAATAAACAGAGCTTTGAAGTTTTCATTAAAAATATTATCCGTTTTATGCCTGATGTCGATTCTTTTGACACAATGTAAAGATGATGATGCCAATATTTTCCGTGCTTATGCGGAAGGAAAATTCACTTATTCTGACGGTAAATTTCTGGAAGATCCAATCCATCTCATCAATAATAAAAAAATAATTGCAGAAACTTTCCCGAAAGAAAGCGGAAGTTTTGTTCTTGCCGGACCTTATGATAGGGGTGCTTACAAATTGCAGC